>MDTB01151258.1_pt1 | contig 21848 bp, 21 predicted proteins | sample 811161 | NCBI WGS metagenome assembly MDTB01 (sample SAMN05326650, study PRJNA326480) | marine metagenome | isolation source: seawater | place: Mediterranean Sea | collected 2009 | reverse complement strand
TCAAGTAAATTAATATTTATATCTTTATGACCATTTGATCTAAATTTTCTGTTTAAAACAGATGCGGTAAAGGAAGTTGTAAATATTGGAGGCTTATTCAGAAAATCATAAAGATAAGGAACGGCTCCAATATGATCTTCATGTGCATGAGTCAGAATAATTCCACTTAATTTGATTTCTTTTTCTTTTAAGTAATTTAAATTAGGCATTATTAATTCATTGGATGATAAATTTGAATTTCCAAACATAACACCCAAATCAATCATTATCCAACTATCGTTAAAATGATAAAGATTACAATTCATCCCTATCTCTCCAGACCCACCAAGAGGGAGGAATGTAATCTCATTATTTAAAATATTCATCTTTTATACTCATGTAAAATAAAATTAAGACTTTTTAAAATAAAATATTCATCAATAATAGATTTTTTAAAAATATTTTTGAAATAATTTGAGTTTCCTCCAGTTAGCAAAATAAAGAATTCATCATTTTGCTCTTTTTTGATTTTACTAATTAATCCCTCAATCATTGAAGTATAACCCCAAAAAAAACCTGACTCAATAGCTTGTTTGGTGGAAAAACCTATAACATTGTTAGTCTTCTTAAATTTAACTAAAGGTAATTTAGCTGTTTTACTCTTTAAAGTATTTAAAGAAATGTCAATACCAGGTGTAATAACTCCACCATGATAAATACCATTTTTATCAAGCACATCAAATGTGGTTGCAGTCCCAAAATCAATTAAAATTAACGATTTTTTAAATTTTTTTTTTGCATATATCATATTTGCCAATCTATCTTCACCTATTTCTTTTTTATTTAATATATTTGTTTTAATATTAATCTTTTTTATAAAGTCTCTTAAAAAAAAAAAATTAATTAGTTTTTTATTAAAATAATTTTTAAAAACTTTATCAGCTAAAGGAACAACCGAAGATATCAGAATGTCAAAATTTTTAAAATTAATTTTATTATCTAAAATAGATAACTTTCTCTCACTCAATTCTTTTTGGCTAATTTTTAATGACTTAGTTATTACATTATTATTAAAAATACATATTGAAATACTAGTGTTTCCAATATCAATCACTAAATTTTTCAAATTATATCACCATAATTAATTTTATGTTTTACATTATTGTTATCTATTAATAATTGACCAAAATCATTGATTCCTAAAAATTTTCCCTCATAAAAATTATTATTAATCTTTATTTTTATTTTCTTCCTATAGTCTTTAAAATTTTTTAAGAATTTTTCATTAGCATCAAATAATTTTTTATTTTTTAATTCAGGTAAAGATAAATCTATTTGTTTTGAGATTTGTAAAAAAATTTTTAACGGGTTTTTGTCATTTGAAAATTCAGAAATTGAAATAGTTTTGTATTCAGAAACATTTGGACTGCTTATTAAATTAATCCCAACACCAATTATAAAAAATTTTATTTTATTTTTTATAATAATTGTTTCAATAAGAACACCTCCTAATTTTTTCTCGTTGAGGTAAATATCATTTGGCCACTTAATTTTAAAATTACATTTTGGATATATTTTTTTTAATGTGAAAAGTAATTTTGAGATAAACCAAATATTAATTTGCCCTAGCTTAATAGTTTCAATCTCTTCATTAATTAAAAAAGTACAGGTTAAATCACCTTTTTTACTTATCCAAGTTCGACCCATTCTTCCTTTACCATTTGTTTGTTCCATCGAAATGAAAGCTATGTTAGAAAATTTGTTTTTAGAAAATATTTTTTTTACCATTTCATTTGTATTTTCTATTGTTTTGAAAAAGTAATAATCAAATTTAGTATCAACCATGTAAATATTTATTTTAAGGCAAATAGCGATAACGCTATTGAAGCACAAAGGTTTAAAAAAAACTGTGGATATAGAATTACAGTCAAATTAAAAAATGAAATGACCACCATTAAAAGTTTAGACTGATTACCAGATAATACATCAAGTTCCTCAACGGGTGGTTCAAAAAAAATAGATTTAACTAATCTTATATAATAAAACGCTGCAATGACTGAGGTAATCACAGCAATAGTTGCCAGTAAAAACAAGTTACTGTCTATAACTATATTCAATATTAATAATTTACCCACAAATCCTGCGAGTGGAGGTATACCAGCCATTGAAAATAGAATGATTGCTAGACAACCAGCCATTACTGGTTCAGTTTTATAAAGACCTGATAAATCTCTAATTGTACTAACATTTATTTGATCTCTCTGCATATTTAAAATAAAAAGAAAAACACCCAAGTTCATTGATAAATAGAGTATTAGATATATCGAAATTGCTGTAATTCCATCTTCTGATCCAGGAATCAAACCCATTAATATAAAGCCAACGTGATTGATCGTACTGTAAGCCATTAGCCTCTTTATATCTTTTTGCATTATAGCACCTAAAGAGCCTATCACCATCGAAGAAATTGAGAGAATTATAACAATCTTTCCCCAATCAACGATAATTTCACCAAATGGAAAAACTAGCAATCTTATCAAGACACCAAAAACGGCAATCTTTGGAGCAGTTGATAAAAAAGCTGTTACAATTGTTGGTGCTCCTTGGTAAACATCAGGAGTCCACATATGGAAAGGAGCAGCAGAAATTTTTAAGGAAATTGAAACAAGTATAAAGATCAATCCAACAATTAGCATCATTGGAATTGAATCTTGATCTGTCATAAAATTACTGATATTTGAGAACTCGGTAGAACCTACCAAACCATATATAAGACTAGAACCAAACAAAAAAACACACGTTGATAGACTTCCTATAACAAAATATTTAACTCCTGCCTCTGATGATTTAAAATCTTCTTTAGATATTGAAACCAAAACATAAAGAGCCAAACTTTGTAACTCTATGGATACAAATAAAGATAGTAAATCATTAGAAGATACCATTAGCATCATTCCAATGACTGACATTAGTATCAGAAGTGAAAATTCAGGTCTATTGAGAGATTCTTCATTTTTAACAATCAGGTAAAAATATAATATTAAGCCAGCAGATATTAGAATTATTGATTTGAGAAAAGAACCAAATGAATCAACAATAAAAAAACCATTAAACACTTCTTCAAAAATAAAAATATCTTTAACTACAAAGAATTGTGTGACAAATATCAATAACAGAGATAAATAGCCAATTTTTCTATGTGAATCTTGCTTTATAAAAACTGAAAGGCAAAGAAGTCCTAAAAAGCAGATAGATAAGAATATTTCAGGTAATACAATCAATATAAATCCTAGAATATTGTAATTGGATAAAGATCCACAATCCTATCCAATGACGCTGAAGTGTAACTTAATATTAAATTTGGCTTAATACCAAATAAAATGATTATTATGGATAAAACTATGAAAGTAAATACCTCATTTAAGTTCAAACCATCAATTTTTTTATCAATATTTTTATTCATAGGACCAAGAAAGACATTCTTATAAAGCAACAACATGTATGAAGCAGCTAAAATAACTCCAATTGCAGATAAAAAAGCTATTAATGTATTTTTTGTGTATACACTCATCAATGTTAAAAACTCCCCAACGAAACCCGAAGTTCCTGGAAAACCTATAGCACCTAATGAAAAAATCAAAAAGAAAACTGAAAAATTTGGAATTTTTGAACCAAGTCCACCAAAACGATCAATTAATTTAGTTTTATACCTATCATATATTGAACCAATACTAAAAAACAACGCTGCAGAGATAATTCCATGCGAAATCATTTGAATAATAGCACCTTGTAAACCCTGAATATTCGCTGAAAAAATACCTAAAGTAACAAAACCCATATGAGCAACTGATGAGTATGCTATTAGTTTTTTCATGTCCTCTTGAACTAATGCAATAAAAGAAGTGTAAATTATTGCTACAACAGATAAAAAGAAAATGAATGGTGTAAAAAAAATTGATGCATCTGGTAAGAAAGATAAGTTAAATCTAATAAAACCATAACCACCTAATTTCAAAAGAATACCTGCTAGAATTACTGACCCTTCTGTTGGAGCCTCAACGTGGGCATCAGGTAACCAAGTATGAAAAGGCCACATTGGAATCTTAACTGCAAATGAAGCAAAGAACGCAAGCCATAACCAAACCTGTATGTAAAAGGGTAAAGAAAAATCAAGTAACTTTGGAATATTTGTTGTTCCAAATTCTTGATATAGAAAAATAATTGCAACAAGCATTAAAACTGACCCAAGTAGAGTATACAAAAAAAATTTATAGGCGGCGTATACCCTTTGCTCTCCTCCCCAAAAACCTATAATTAAGTACATTGGAATTAAAATTGACTCAAAAAAAATATAAAAAGAGAATAAATCTAAAGCACTAAATGTTCCAACAAGAAAAGATTCAAGAAGAATAAATGCAGCTAAATACATTCTCATATTTTTTTTTTTTTGTGGATAAAGATAAATTACGCACAGTAGTATTAAAAATGTTGAAAGAATAATTAAAGGCATTGAGATTCCGTCAACACCAAGAGTAAGTCTTAAATTATCACTATTGAACCAGTCAAAGGAATTAACAAACTGAAAATGAGGAATTTCTTTATTAAAATTTAACGGTAAATAAAGAGATAATAAAAAATTACTTAATGATGTCCATATGGCAGATTTTTTAGATTGAATGGCAAATTCATCATTTTCGGAAGACATTAAAATAAAAATTAAGCCTATCAGTGGTAGGCAAATTAAAATTGGGAGTATTGGCAAATTTAACATTAGAAAATATATGTATAGAGGCTAATAAGCAGAGTAAGTCCAATAATAATTGACAAAACATAGTGGTATAAAAAACCAGATTGTAATTTAGAAACTAATTTGCTAAAAGATAGAACAACTCTACTAAGACCATTTGGCCCGAGATTGTCAATCAGTTCTTTATCTACAGAAATCCAAAACCCTTTGCCAAAATAAAATGAAGGCTTAATAAATAAGTTTTCATATAAATTATCGATATACCATTTATTTTTAAAAAAATTGTATATGAAATTTAATTTTTTCTTCATAAAATTCAAAAAATCACTTAGGTAAAAATAAAGAATTCCAACTAAAACAAAACCTAAAATCCCCATGAAAAGTGGAAGTTTTTTTATTAAAGTAGGAATATTTTTATTTATAAAAGCACCATCTAATGATTTATCAACAAACATAGAGTTTGACCATAAATCTAAATAATTAATCCCTATAAAAATATCATGAGTAATCATACCAAAGAATATTGCAAAAACTGCTAAAATAACCAAAGGCATTATCATAATAGGTGAAGATTCATGAATATGTGCTAAAACTTTTTCATCTCCTTGTGGCTCTCTGTGAAAGACATATATTAATAGTCTTAGAGAATAAATTGATGTAAATAAAACACCGACTACTCCTGCTGAAAATATGTAAAATCCAAATTTAAAATCGTCCAAAAATAATATTTCTAATATAAGGTCCTTAGAATAATAACCACTAAAGAATGGGAAACCAACTAACGAAAAAGATCCAATGAGCATAGCAATATATGTAAGTGGTATCTTATTATATAGACCACCCATTCTTTTTATATCTTGTTCATCTGACATTGAATGAATAACTGATCCTGCAGACAAAAAAAGCAAAGCCTTAAAAAAAGCATGAGATAATAAATGGAAATAAGCTAATGAATAAGCAGATGCTCCAATTGCCATGAACATGTAACCTAATTGACTGCATGTTGAATATGCAATAATTCTTTTTATATCATTTTGAAAAATAGCTACAGAGGATGCAAAAATACAGGTAATGGCTCCAATTGTTAAAATAAAATATCTTGAGAATTCAGAGGCTTCTATTATTGGTGACATTACAATTAATAAAAATACTCCGGCAGTGACCATTGTTGCTGCATGAATAAGAGCAGAGACAGGAGTTGGTCCTTCCATAGCATCTGGTAACCAGACATGAAGTCCAAATTGAGCAGACTTACCCATACACCCGACAAATAATAACATTGATATCAATGTAAGTGTATGAACCTCAAAACCAAGAAATTGGAAAAATGAATCATTTTGTGAATTAACAAGAACTTTTATTTCATTAATATTTAAAGTTCCAAAGACTATGAAAATTGAAAATAAAGCAAGTAATAATCCAAAATCACCAATTCTATTAACTATGAATGCTTTTAATGCAGCATTATTAGCCTTATTTTTAAAACTCCAAAACCCAATCAATAGATATGAAGTTAAACCTACCCCTTCCCAACCAAGAAATAGCTGTAATAAATTAGAGGATGAAACTAAAAAAAGCATGAAAAATGTAAATAAACCAAGATAACCCATGAAAAGTATTTTTTTATTATCTTTTTCCATATAGCCAACAGAATAAATATGTATTAAAGAAGAAACAAAATTTACCATTGAAATCATCGAACAAGTTAAAATATTTTTTTCAAGAGACCAACTAATGTTCAAGTTTCCCGAGTCAATCCAGGCTCCCAAATAAACTGTTGATGCACCTTCTATTAAAACATTTATCGTTGAAACAATTGATAAAATAGTGGCTAAGACGAGCAAAGAACAAGAGAGAAAATTTAGTTTTTTTTCTTCAACTGTATTTTGTAATAACACACAAACTAAATAACTTAATAGTGGAATGAAAATAGAAAGAAAAAACAATTCTTTAACCTTTTAAATTACTAATTTTATCAATACTAATTGAACCTGATTTTTTAAAAAATATTGTTAATATTGCCAAACCTATTGCGGCCTCAGCAGCAGCAACAACCAATATAAATAAAGAGAAAATTTGTCCAGCCAAATCATTCAATAGATAGGAAAATCCAATAAAGTTGATGTTGGCTGACAATAACATTAACTCAATTGACATAAGAATTGTTATAATATTTTTACGATTTATAAAAATTCCTAAAAAACCAATAGAAAAGATTATAGTAGAAAGTACTAAAAAATGAATATTCTGCATTTTAATTTAATTTTATAATATCATTTTTATCTACATTTTTCTGTTTAAATACTGAAACTTTTCTTGGGTTTTGGTTATCACTTTGAGCTAAAACTATCGCACCAATCATTGCTAGAAGCAATAAAAAACCAGATATTTGAAATATTATAAAGTAATCAGTATATAAAAAGAGGCCAATTGATTCAGTGTTGTTAATTCCTAATTTCATTAAATCAGTAAGACTTATTTTTATTTCACTTGGAATAGGAAGATTATCTGCGTTAAAAATCATATAAAGTTCAAGAAAAAAAATTGAAATTAAAAGAAGACCGAATGGAAAGTATTTTAAAAAACCATCTTTTATCAAAGACTCAGATATATCCAACATCATTACGACAAATAAAAACAATACAGCAACTGCTCCCACATAAACAATTAAAAGAGTCATAGCTAGAAATTCAGCATTCAAAATCAGGAAAATAATAGCAGAGTTAAAAAAGGTAAAAATTAGAAAAAGTACGGAATGAACTGGGTTAGTTGAAAAAACAACTAAAAGGCTTGATAGGATAATTATAAATGAAAAAAAAAAGAAAAGATAAAGGATCATAAAAATTTTGATTCCTTTCTTAAGTTTTCACTAATTTCAAGTTCCCACTTATCTCCGTTTTCTAACAATTTTTCTTTATTATAGATAAGTTCTTCCCTAGTTTCAGTTGCAAACTCAAAATTAGGGCCTTCAACAATGGCGTCAACTGGACAAGACTCTTGACAATAACCACAATAAATACATTTAGTCATGTCAATATCATATCTTGTCGTTCTTCTAGAACCATCTACCCTCGGTTCAGAATCAATAACAATGGCTTGGGCAGGACAAACAGCTTCACAAAGCTTACATGCTATACACCGCTCTTCTCCAGAATCATATCTTCTTAAAACATGCTCACCTCTAAACCTTGGACTTAATGTCCCTTTTTCAAAAGGATAGTTAATGGTTACTTTTGGTTTGAAAAAGTATCTCAGTGTTAGAAATAACCCTGAGAATATTTCTATTAAAAAAAGATCTTTAATAACAAAGATTATTTTATTAAGTTTTGTCATAATCTAATTATATCTCTAAAAAGAAAACTGTTGAAGCAGTAATTATAATCCAAAGTAAAGATAAAGGAAGAAATAACTTCCATCCTAATTTCATTAATTGATCATATCTATATCTAGGTAATGTAGCTCTAACCCATAAAAAAACAAACAACAGAAAAGAAACTTTAAATATAAACCACACAAAACCAGGAATAATTTGAAGATATTCATGATTAAAAGGGGGGAGCCAACCACCTAAAAAAAGTATGGTTGACATGGAACACATGAGTATCATGTTGCCGTATTCACCAAGAAAAAAGAGACCGAATGTCATCGCAGAATATTCAACGTTATAGCCAGCAACTAACTCTGATTCAGCTTCAGGAAGATCAAATGGAGCACGATTAGTCTCGGCTAAAGTAGAAATAAAAAATATAACAAACATTGGAAAATGAGGTATAACATACCAAAATCGATCTTGTGCCAACACAATTTCTGTTAAATTCAAAGACTTTGATGTTATTAAAACAGAAATAATAATCAATCCAATTGAAACTTCATATGATATCATTTGAGCTGCAGATCTTAGTGCACCCAAAAAAGCGTATCTTGAATTACTTGACCATCCCGCCACTATAATTCCATAAATACCTAACGAAGAAATAGCAAATACATACATTATTCCTACATTAATGTTGGCTAAAACAATTTTAAAGTCAATTGGAATAACAGCCCAACCCAATAGAGCAAGAGCAAAAGTTAAAATTGGAGAAAAAACAAATAAAAATTTATTACAATTATTTGGGAAAATAGTTTCTTTTGTTAACAATTTAATTCCATCAGCAATTGGTTGCAGCAATCCGAATGGACCAACTACATTAGGACCTTTTCTTAACTGAATAGCACCTATTACTTTTCTTTCAAAATAGGTAAGATATGCAATAAAAAGCAGAAGTGGAATTACAATTAACAAAATCTTAAAAACTATATAAATTAATTCTAACAACATGCTAGGTAGTTTTATTAATATTATTAAAAGCTAGAGAACATTTGGACATTGTTATTGAATTCCTGCTAACAGAATCTGTCATATAAAAATTATCTATTGTTGATTTTATAAGTTTGTCAGTAAAATTATACCTTATACTTTTTGGCTTAGAAATTTTAGTATCATTAATTTGATTTACTCTAGGTAAATTCTTATTTTTTAAAAACATCAGAGCCCTTAACTCACTTTGATTATTAAAATCTAAACTAACATTTAAAATATTAGAAATTTTTTTTATAAGGTCCCAAGAATGTTCAACAGACGGTAATGGGAATTTTACTTGCTTGCTAATTTGAGATCTACCTTCTAAATTCACGTAAATCCCTTCTTTTTCAGTAAAACAGCTCATAGGAATAATCAAATCAGCTCTTTTTGTAGCTCTGTCCCCATGATGACCATGGTAAATTACAAACGTTTTTTTTGGAATTTTGTCAAAATCAATTTCATCTGCGCTGAGAAGATAAAGAATTTTATATTTACCTTTATAGATATTATCAACAACTGTATTTGGATGAATAAGTCTTTTATTGTAAAACTCTAGATCCAAGGCACCAACTCGAGAAGAGAATGTTTGAAGAACATTAAAACCATTCCAATTAGAGTTTTTGCAGATTTTGGCATATAAATTCAAACAAAAATTATAAATCTGATCCGAGTCTTGATGACATAGAGCACCTTGACCTAGAATAAATAACGGTTTTTTTGCTCTTTTCAAATAAGTATTATATTTTTTTTCATTTAAAATTTTAAGAGATTTAGAACTTTCACCGATATCAATAGTTTTAAAATTAACATTAAAGTTTTTGCCAACTCTTAATATCGAATAATTTTCTTCTGACAAAAACCTTTGTCTTATTCTTGAAGAAAGAGTTGGTGCCTCTTTTTTTATATCAGTCCCAACTAAAAGACATAAATCTGAATCATCAATACCTTTAATTTTTGAATTAAAAATGTATGAAGATCTATCTGAATCAATAAAGTAAGATCCATCTTGTCTGCAATCATAATTATCAATTTTCAAATTATCTAACAATAGTTTTAGAGAAAAAATTGATTCACAATCTAGAGTATTCCCTGTTAAAGCACCCACTTCGTTAGGTTTAGTATTTATAAACTTAAATTTTAACAAATCAAGAACATTTTCTTCCGAATCTTCAACTAACTTTCCATTTTCATCTTTAATGTAAAATCTATCTAGTCTTTGATTATTTAATCCGTCGTAAGCAAACCTTGTTTTATCAGAGATCCATTCTTCGTTAATTTCTTCGTTGATTCTTGGTAAAACTCTCAAAATTTTATCACCTTTTGAATCAATTCTTATATTACTTCCAACGGCATCAAATACATCTATACTCTCAGTTTTTTTTAACTCCCATGGTCTAGCAATATATTCATAAGGTTTAGATGTTAGTGCTCCAACTGGGCATAAATCAATCACATTGCCTGACATTTCAAAATCAACTGCATTCTCTAGATAACTTGTAATTTCAGTATCTTCTCCTCTTCCTAATGCCCCTAACTGGTTGTTACCACCAATCTCTTCAGAAAATCTTATACACCGAGTACAGTGTATACATCTTGTCATATGAGTTTGAATTAAAGGACCTAAATTTTTATCTTTTACCGCTCTTTTATTTTCGACATACCTACTTAAGCCACTTCCATAAGCCATTGCTTGATCTTGAAGATCACATTCTCCCCCTTGATCACATATTGGACAATCAAGTGGGTGATTAATGAGCAGGAATTCCATCACACCTTTTCTTGCTTTTTCAACCATTTTTGAATTAGTTTTAATTTTCATACCATTGGCAACTGGCATAGCACAAGATGCAACAGGTTTTACTGAGTTCTCCATTTCCACTAAGCACATTCTACAATTTCCAGCAATCGATAATTTCTCATGATAACAAAATCTTGGTATTTCAATGCCAGCTAATTCACATGCCTGAAGAACAGTGATACCATCTTCAACATTTAATAACTTGTTGTTTATAAAAATTTCAACCATTTAAGCAACTTTTATTTTTTTCTTTATTCTATTAAGTATCTCTTCTTTAAAATGCCTTAATAAGCCTTGAATAGGCCAAGCGGCTGCATCTCCAAGTGCACATATTGTGTGACCTTCAATCTGATATGTTACCTCTTCTAGAAGATCTAAATCTTCCTTTGAAATATCATTGTTTTCCATCCTTTTCATCATTCTCATTAACCATCCAGTTCCTTCTCTACATGGAGTACATTGACCACAAGATTCGTGTTTGTAAAATTCAGAAAGTCTGGAAATCACCTTTATTAAATCAGTTTGCTTATTCATAACTATAATTCCAGCTGTACCTAATCCAGAACCGACATTTTTCAATGAATCAAAATCCATCAATACATCCTCACAAATATCTTTGGGTATAAGTGGAACTGATGAACCACCAGGAATTATTGCCAATAAATTATCCCAACCTCCTATAACGTCTCCGGCATATTTTTGTACTAAATACTTAAGTGAAACACCTAGTTCTTCCTCAACGTTGCATGGTTTGTTTACATGTCCAGAAATACAAAATATTTTTGATCCAGTATTATTTTTTCTACCAAGACCACTAAACCATGTATAACCTCTTCTAATAATTGAAGGAACAACAGCAATTGTTTCAACATTATTAACTGTTGTGGGCATTCCATATAATCCTACATTAGCTGGAAAGGGTGGTTTCAATCTTGGTTGTCCCTTTTTCCCTTCCAAACTTTCAATTAATGCCGTTTCTTCTCCACACACATAAGCTCCAGAACCTAGATGTAATATTATATCAAAGTCAAACCCAGAATTACATGCATTCTTACCAATCAACTTATTTGCATATGCTTCATTGATAGCTTTTTGAAGAATTAATGACTCATTGTAAAATTCACCTCTAATGTATATGTAGCATTTTGTTGCTCCCATTGCATAACCAGCAACTAAACATCCCTCAATAAGTTTATGTGGTTCATTTCTAATTATATCCCTGTCTTTACAGGTACCTGGTTCACCTTCATCAGCATTAATAACTAGGTAGTGTTGCTTGTCTTTTACCTTTGGCATAAAATCCCATTTCATTCCTGTAGAAAAACCTGCTCCACCTCTGCCTCTTAAACCAGAGTTTTTTATGGTATCAATGATTTCCTGAGGGCTTTTTTTCATTATCTTTTTTATACCCTTCCAGTCCCCTCTAGCCATTGAAGACTTTAAAAATGGGGAATCAAAGCCATATAAATTTTTAAATATAATATTTTCTTTTTTTATCATACCGCTTTCTTTCTTGGTTCTGACCCTTTCCTACTAGATTGTGGACCAATTTTAATTTTTTGATTATTCTGAATTTTATTTATTAATTCTTTAGTAGATTTCAAATTTAAATCTTCAAAATAATTTTCATTTATTTTTAAAACAGGAGCGTTAACACAAGCACCCAAACATTCAACTTTATTAATCGAAAATTTTTTGTCTTTTGATATCTCTCCTATATCTATTCCAAACTCATTTTTTAGTAATTTTAAAATATCATCTGACCCCCTAAGCATGCATGGAGAGGTGGTACAAACCTCTAAATGATACTCCCCAACAGGAGAAAGATTATACATAGAGTAGAAAGTGGCTATTTCAAGAATCTTTATTTCTGAGACATCAATCATCTTTGATATAAAATCAATTGCTTTTGTTGGTAACCAACCTTTATTTTGAACTTGAGCCAAGGATAATAAAGGCATGATTGAACTCTCAATATACTTTTTTGGATACATTTTTATAATATTCTTCGCTATATCTTGATTTTCTTTAGTAAATTTAAAATCTTTAGGCTGAATTTTAATATCAGCAATTTTTTTAAAATTACATAAACTCATCTATCAATTTCTCCAAAAACAATATCTAAACTTCCAATAATAGCAACCAAGTCAGAAAGCATGTGACCTTTAGATAAAAAATCTATTGCTTGCAGAAGAGGAAAACCAGGTGCTCTAATTTTACACCTGTAAGGTTTGTTTGTTCCATCAGATAAGAGAAGAATACCAAACTCTCCTTTGGGAGCTTCGACTGCAGTGTAAGTTTCACCTGTTGGAACATGAAAGCCTTCAGTGAATAATTTAAAATGATTGATCAAAGCCTCCATAGAGTTTTTCATAACATCTCTTTTGGGTGGGACAATTCTTGGATCATCTGAAATACATTTGCCATCGGGCATATCAGATAGACATTGTGTAATAATGTAGATTGATTGTCTCATTTCTTCAATTCTAACAAGAAATCTCTCAAAACAATCACCAGTTGTTCCAGTTGGAACTTTAAAATCAATTTTATCGTAACAATCGTATGTCTGTTTTTTTCTCAAGTCCCAGTTAAGACCAGTAGCCCTTAAACATGGTCCAGAAAAACCCCAAGCAAGTGCATCTTCAGTTGTAATTTTTCCTATACCAACAGATCTTTGTCTAAAAATCCTATTTTTTTCAACAAGTTTCTCAAGGTCATCTATATGTTTTGGAAACCTTTTACAAAAAGATGATATGTCCTTTGTAAGACCATCTGGTAAATCTCTATGAACACCTCCTGGTCTAAAATAAGCCGAATGAAGCCTAGATCCTGATACTCTTTCATAAAACTCCATTAAAACTTCTCTTTCCTCAAATAACCAAAGGAAAGGAGTCATTGCACCTACATCAAGGGCAAATGTTGTTAAATTGAGAATATGATTCAAAATTCTTGTAATTTCTGAGAATAAAACTCTTATATACTGAGCTCTTAACGGAACTCTAACTTCAAGTAATTTTTCAATAGCGAGAGCAAATGTATGCTCTTGACACATAGGAGAAACGTAATCAAGTCTATCAAAATATGGAAGAGCTTGCATGTAAGTTTTATTTTCTATTAATTTTTCTGTACCCCTATGTAATAAACCAATATGTGGGTCAGCTCTTTCAACAATTTCTCCATCCAACTCAAGAACTAATCGAAGAACACCATGAGCAGCAGGATGTTGTGGACCAAAGTTTAGAGTATAATTTTCAATTTTTGTCATCACTAATCTTGGACTTTTCATCACCAGGAAGGTATGTTGACATCCCCTCCCACGGGCTGAGGTTATCAAAATTTCTATACTCCTGTTCTAATTTGACCGGCTCACTAACAACTCTCCCTAATTCATTATCAAATTTAACTTGTGTAAAACCAGTAAGAGGGAAGTCTTTTCTGAGAGGATGACCGTTAAAATCATAATCAGTCAAAATTCTTCTAAGATCAGAGTGGCCCGAAAACCTGATTCCAAATAAATCCCAGACCTCTCTTTCATACCAATTAGCAGATGGAAATATATCAATAATTGAATTTACTGGTTCATCTCCTGTAATTTTAGTTTTTATTTTGATTCTAAGATTTTTAGAAACACTCAGAAGGTTATAAACAAGCAAAAATCTCTCTTGATCATTGGGAAAATCTACAGCTGTTAAATCTGTAAGTATAGTCATACTAAATGAAGGGTTATCTTTAAAAAATAATAGTGTTTTTGTGACATCTGAGCTATCTACTATTACACTCAATTCGTCTTTAGAAATTTCAACCTTATTATTACAAAAATTCATAAGGTTTTTAATTAATTCTTTAATTTCAAATATAAAGTTTTTATTTTTTTTACTCATAACCTTAAAATCTTATTGTCTCTCATAATTTTTTTTTGAAGCTGAAGAATTCCATAAAGTAATGCTTCTGCAGTTGGAGGGCATCCAGGAACGTATATATCAACAGGGACAATTTTATCACATCCTCTTACAACAGAATAAGAATAATGATAATAACCACCTCCATTAGCACAACTACCCATTGATATAACCCACCTCGGCTCAGGCATTTGATCATAAACTTTTCTCAAGGCAGGAGCCATTTTATTGGTTAAAGTTCCTGCTACAATCATAACATCTGATTGCCTTGGACTAGGCCTAAAAACAACACCAAACCTGTCAAAATCATACCTACTAGCAGCAGATTGCATCATTTCAACTGCACAACATGCTAATCCAAAACTCATTGGCCACAATGAACCAGAACGAGCCCAGTTAATAAGGTCATTATACTTTGTTATTAAAAAACCATCTTTAGAAATATGTTTTTGAACTTGGTCAAAATTACTGGCGTCAACTTTTTTTAATTCCAATCTAATGCTCCTTTTATCCATTCATAAAAAAAACCAATTGTTAAGACTAAAAGGAAAAACATCATTGATAAAAATCCATATAGTCCAATTTCATTTAAAGTTATTGCCCAGGGGAAAAGAAAAATTATTTCAAGGTCAAATATTATAAATAAAATTGCCACTAAATAAAATTTTACCTCAAACTTGCCTCTTGTTTCATCAAATGGTTCAAAGCCACACTCATAGGTTGAATTTTTTTCATTGTAAGGGGATCTTTTTCCTATGACCATGGAAAGAAAAAAAGTGCCTAGCGACATACCAAATGCAAGGCATAGAAAAACTAATATGGGGATGTACTCACTCATTTGTTAATAATATAGTAAAGTTTTACAAAATTACATCATTTGTTGATAATTTGATTAACTCTATCAATACTTTCCTTAAAAGTTGAATAATCTTGACTAGAATTTAGTGTTTGATCTCTTATCGATTTAATTGTGTTTGACAAGAAATCACAACCAACCTTCTTATCTCTTCCTCTATAGTGATACCAAAGACCACCCTCTCCAACTTTACAAAATGAAATATCATCAATGAAAACATGTTTTAATATTATAATTTTTGCATTAAACCCCAAAGATCTTAGAACATTAAGAGCTAATGGTACATTTAATAGCGGAACTTCATATATCTGTGAAGTACTTGAAATTACTATTGTTTCATTACTTCCCAATAACCCCTTTTTCGAATGAGGAACAAATAGAAATAATTCTTTTTTGCTAGAATCTTCAATTCTACCCCCAAGAAGAGAAAAAGCTAATAATTTTGATTCAGCAACATCTGCAACACTTACCATTGAATTTTCACCAAAAAACAAAGTTCTCACCTCCTGAGGTAATAATGATTCAATAATGTTTTGTTGATAACCATAATCATCATAAAGAGATTTAATGGCTAAATCCAAAGTCATTGGCGAAGGAATAATTTGAGTTCTAATAAATTCTTGTGCTATTTCATTTTCCTTATTAACAGCAGTGGCATACAATCTAAGAATTTTATCAAAAGATATTTCATAATACCCAAGAATTTGATCACCAAAAAGAGCAAAAAATTGACATTTTTCAGGGTGCTTTAAAAGAACCTTTGAAGATCTATCCAAAAGTGATGATAATGTTGCCCCACCCAATGAAGCAAATGTATCAATATCAATTTTTACATTTTTTTCATTTTTTAACTGTAAAGAATAATATCTAATAGCTTTATGTTTTACTTCGCCATCAGTTAATGGTGGACCTTGTTCAAATTCTTTAGATGCTGGGTTGAATTTTTTTAACTTTAGATTCAATAATTCTATCAACTCAAAATCTTTTGATAATCTACATTCCTCATCTTTATCTGGAGATTCTATTTGACCAGGACTCCCAAAATTTGAGTCATCGTCTAAATCTTGAGAAAATACTGGAAAAAAAAAGAAACATATAATTAGAAAAGGTAAATTTTTAAGCATGGTATTTTAATTATAATAGCATTTATTAATTTTATATATTATTTTTTTATGGCGGGAGTGACGGGACTCGAACCCGCGGCCTCCTGCGTGACAGGCAGGCGTTCTAGCCAACTGAACTACACCCCCGTTTTTGGTGGGCGGTGAGAGGATCGAACTCCCGACATCCACGGTGTAAACGTGGCGCTCTCCCAGCTGAGCTAACCGCCCTTTCAACTTAGGTTATAAACTTATATGATATTTTAAAATTATTTTAAACTATTTATTATTTATTTTTTTTTTTAACTTTTATTAATTTAATATAAAAAATTAATTATGTATAAAATACTAGACATTAATGAAAAAATTATAAAATGTCGGAAATGTTTGAGATTAGTTGAGTTTAGAGAAAAAGTTGCAACAAATAAAAGAAAACAATTTAGTGATCAAAAATATTGGGGGAAACCAGTTCCTGGATTTGGGGATAATAAGGCTGAAATTTTAATACTTGGATTAGCACCTGCAGCCCATGGAGGAAATAGAACAGGAAGAGTTTTTACAGGTGATAGATCAGCAGAGTTTCTTTTTAGATGTCTGTACGATGCTAAACTTTCAAATCAACCAACTTCTGAAAATATCAGTGATGGTCTGAGCTTAAAAAATATTTATATAACGGTAGCACTTAAATGTGTTCCACCATTCGATAAGCCAACTGCTATAGAATTAGAAACATGCTTCAGTTACTTGAAGGATGAGATATTAGCTCTTGATAATGTAAAAACCATTTTAACACTTGGAAAGATTGCTTTTGATAGTTGCTTAAAATTTTATAATCTAAAACCATCACAGCACAAGTTTTCACATGGTGCGAGATTTCAAATAAACGATGAAATCAAAATTGTTGCTAGCTACCACCCTAGTCCTAGAAATGTGAACACCAAAAGAATTGATAAAGATAAAATGGTTAAACTTTTGGGTTCACTATAATCTAAAAAATTGGGTTATTAAAAATCCTTAAAGAAATTAATTTAAAGACTCTTTTAAGGCTTTTCCTGCTCTAAATTTTGGAACATTTGCTGCAGGAATTTGGATGCTAGCACCAGTTTGCGGGTTTCTTCCCGTAGTTGCTTTTCTTTTTGAAACTAAAAATGTTCCAAATCCAACTAACCTTACATCACCCCCACTTTTCAAAGTTGATGTAATTGATTCAAAAACTGAATCAACAGCCTTTGCACTATCTGATTTACTAAGACCAGTACTATCTGAAACTTGATTAACTAAGTCGTTTTTATTCACCCGAACCCCCTTAAATTACTGAAAGATTAATATATATATAGCATATTATTAGTTATTATAAGGGTAGTCAAACACATTTTAATGTGTGAGTGGAGATTCTTTTTGACTTAAAGTTTTTTCAGGTATCTTCATACCCTTTTTATCTTTTTCTTTGAAAGGTATGATTTTTGATACAAATGCCTTTTTTAATATCTCATTAGCATTATCTACAAAATGAATTTCTATATTTTTAAGTATATCTTTTTCATCAATCTCTGATAAATCTTTTTTATTTTCACCAGGAATTATGACTTCTTTAATCCCGCCTCTTACAGCTGCAAGCAACTTTTCTTTAAGCCCACCAATTGGTAAAACTCTTCCTCTAAGAGTAATTTCACCTGTCATTGCAATATTGTTTTTAATCGGAATTCCTGTAAAAGCAGAGATAATAGCTGTGAACATTGCAATGCCAGCAGAAGGACCGTCTTTAGGTGTGGCACCTTCAGGAACATGAACATGAATATCGTTTTTTTCAAAAAAAGATGAGGGAATTCCATATTTAACTGAGTTTGAATGAACAAAACTTTGGGCAGCCTGAACAGACTCTTTCATCACATCACCCAACTTACCAGTATAAATAGCTTTACCTTTTCCAGGCATTTTAACGGCTTCAATCTGAAGAAGCTCACCACCAACTTCTGTCCATGCTAAGCCAGTGCAAACGCCAGTCATTGGTTTGCTTTCTATTTCTCCAAATTTGAATTTCTTTATACCCAAATAATCTTCAATATTTCTTGAAGAAATTGAGGCAGTTTTTTTAATGTTCATAATAATGGCTTTGAGTGCTTTCCTTAAAAGTTTGGAAATTTCTCTTTCGAGATTTCTCACACCAGATTCTCTGGTATAATTTCTTATTATTGATAAAAGCGCAGAGTCTGCTATTTTTATTTCTCTCTTCTTTAGCCCGCTCTCTTTAATTTGCTTTGGCAAAAGATGTTTACCGGCAATGTTAAGTTTTTCATTTTCAGTGTACCCTGAAATTCTTATAACTTCCATTCTATCAAGTAAAGCTTGAGGAATATTGAGTGTATTTGCAGTAGTCACGAACATTACGTTAGATAAATCATAATCAACTTCAAGATAATGATCATTAAAATTCTTGTTTTGTTCAGGATCTAGGACTTCTAAGAGTGCGGAAGCTGGATCTCCTCGCCAATCTGAACCAATTTTGTCTACTTCATCTAACAAAAATAGAGGGTTAGAATACTTAGATTTTTTTAAAGACTGTATGATTTTTCCGGGCATTGAGCCAATATATGTTCTTCTGTGACCTCGTATTTCTGACTCATCACGAATACCCCCTAGAGAAAATTTAATAAAAGGTCTGCCAAGGGACTTTGCAATGGATTTGCCAAGCGATGTTTTGCCAACTCCAGGCGGACCTACAAGACATAGAATTGGGCCTTTAGGTTTTTTAACCCTAGTTTGAACGGCTAAGTATTCAATGATTCTGTCTTTGACCTTTTTTAAGCCGTAGTGATCACTATTAAGCACTTTTAAGGCTTTTTTAAGATTAATTTCTGTTTCTAAGGAGTTATTCCAGGGTATCGATAACATCCAGTCAATGTAGTTTCTGACAACAGTTGCTTCGGCAGACATTGGACCCATATTTTTAAGTTTTTTGATTTCAGATTTAACTTTTTCTAGAGCTTCTTCTGTAAATTTTACTTTTTTAACTTGATTTTCAATTTCTGTTATCTCATCTTTCGGATCATTTGCATCACCAAGTTCCTTTTGAATAGCCTTCATTTGTTCATTAAGATAATACTCCTTTTGAGTTTTATCCATTTGTCTTTTCACCCTACTCCTTATTTTTTTTTCTACTTGCAAAACGCCTATTTCATTATCCATAAACTCGATAATTTTAGATAAGCGATCACCGACAGATAGAGATTCAAGAAGACTTTGTTTATCAGATAATCTTATAGCTAAGTGAGCACTCATTGTATCTGCCAATTTATTTAAATCATTTATTTGATTAAGACTCACAAGAATCTCTGGGGGAACTTTTCTATTTAACTTAACATAACTTTCAAATTGATTAATGGCAGTTCTTGAAAGAGCATTTGTTTCCTTATCGTTTTCATAGTTTGGAACATCTAGTTTGTCCAAATAAGCTTCGAAGAACTCTTTATTTTCAGCAAAATGAGATACTTTTGCTCTGTCTAGGCCTTCAACTAAAACTTTTACTGTGCCGTCTGGTAATTTCAATAATTGTAGAATATTGGCTACTGTACCAGTGTTGTATATATCTTTAATACCTGGGTCGTCAACATTAGCATCTTTTTGAGCTACTAAAAAAATTTCTTGGTCATTTTTCTCTGCAAATTCAAGTGCTTTTATTGATTTTTGCCTACCCACAAACAATGGGACTATCATGTTAGGGAAAACTACTATATCCCTGAGTGGAAGAACACAGAAAGGGTCTTTGTAATCAGTCATAAATTAAGCTTTTTTACTGTAAACTTTATTTGATTTATTATAAATATAAAGTGGTTTGGCATTTTTTTGTACAACATCTGCATTAACAACTATTTCATCAACTCCTTCAACACCTGGTAAGTTAAACATAGTATCTAATAAAATATTTTCAAGGATGGTACGTAAACCTCTAGCCCCAGTGTTTTTATCTAGAGCCTTTGTTGCGATGGCATTCATTGCATCTTCAGTGAATTCTAGTTTAACATTTTCAAATCCAAAAAGTTTTTGATACTGCTTAACAAGTGCATTCTTGGGTTTACTTAGAATTTCTATTAATGCGTCTTGGTCTAAATCATCAAGAGTTGCAACAACTGGAAGTCTTCCAACAAACTCTGGTATAAGGCCAAATTTTAGAAGGTCTTCAGTTTCAATTTTTTTGAGGATTGATCCAATATTCTTTGTTTGTTTCTCTTTAACGTCAGCTTCAAAGCCAATGCTAGATCTATCACCACGATTTGAAATAATTTTGTCAATCCCTGCAAATGCACCACCACAAATGAAAAGAATATTAGTTGTATCAACTTGAAGAAAATCTTGTTGTGGATGTTTTCTTCCCCCTTGAGGAGGAACAGATGCGATAGTGCCTTCCATAATTTTTAAAAGTGCTTGTTGAACTCCTTCACCCGAAACATCTCTTGTTATTGAAGGGTTATCTGACTTTCTACTAATTTTATCAACTTCGTCGATGTAAACTATTCCTCGCTGTGCCCTCTCAACATTATAGTCAGATGCTTGTAATAGCTTTAATATTATATTTTCAACATCTTCACCAACATACCCTGCTTCTGTTAAAGTTGTTGCATCTGCCATTGTAAATGGAACATCAATAATTCTTGCTAATGTTTCAGCAATCAAAGTCTTTCCAGAACCAGTAGGTCCTACTAGTAAGACATTTGATTTTGATAATTCAACATCATTATTCACAGAAATGTGGTCAATTCTTTTGTAATGATTATGTACTGCTACTGAAAGAATTCTCTTGGCATCGTCTTGCCCAATAACATATTCATTTAATAGTCGATATAATTCTTTGGGGGTCTCAACATTGGAAGTTTTGGGAGAATTAATAACCTTATTTTCTTCTCTAATGATATCCATACAAAGCTCAACACATTCATCACAAATGAAAACTGTTGGGCCAGCAATTAATTTTCTAACTTCATGTTGGCTTTTACCACAGAAGCTACAGAATAATGTACTTTTGTTATTGTTTTTAGAATCGACCATAAGAATATAATAAAATTATACTTTATCTTAACTACTGCAACCTTTATTCCAAATTAAAAAATTATTTTTTTTCATTGTTTT
>MDTB01183260.1_pt1 | contig 21851 bp, 19 predicted proteins | sample 811161 | NCBI WGS metagenome assembly MDTB01 (sample SAMN05326650, study PRJNA326480) | marine metagenome | isolation source: seawater | place: Mediterranean Sea | collected 2009 | reverse complement strand
TACGCCGCCCTCGGACTTCAGGTCACCATTTTCGACGATTTGTGAAAAATAGAGTACGTCAACACCCCCCCTAGCCCATATGCCGGGGTGAGAGCGTCCATTTCAAAGAATCGGGAGTCATTCTGCCGAGACATACTTCGAAGGGCATCCTGTTTGGATCTCCTTGGCTTCTAGAGTCCAAGCACCTGAATCATAGATTAACAGTCCTTTTACAGCAATTGTCTTACCCTCATTGAAGCCATCTGGAACAGCGGTTCCAGAGAAATCTACAAACAGTTCATGTTCTATGCCCATGAGGATGAATGTATAGTTCTCAGAATCAATTGAACCATTGGCTATTTCGCCCCTGAGATGTACTTGCCCTTCGAATTCATCAGGATTATCCATTACTTCGTCTACGAAGTATTGGGTCTGAGGATCTACTGTAGCCAGCATCATAACTACTAGAACTAAAATCGAGCCGCCTACGGCAAGTAGCCTGTTAGTTCGTGTCAGGGCCATGAATATTGGACTTGAGTTTACTTGAAGACAGTTTCTGAGTAATCATCAGCGATGGTTGTAACCGATAGCTTCTGAAATACCGCTAAAGCCGTTTTCTGATACCCTCCTCTTGAGGCCCCTGACAATACCGGAAGTAACACCCGGGCCGTTGAAAACCAGACCAGAATACAACTGAATTAAACTCGCACCAGAGGTTATGGCATTCCATGCACTATCAGGTGAATCTATACCCCCGACTCCAACTATAGTCATATCTCCATCTGTATGCTCATATAGATTAGAAATTACTTCTAATGATCTCTTTTGGAGAGGCCTGCCTGAGACGCCACCGTTCTGTGAGAAAGCGATTCTGGACTGAGTATTACTGGGCTCGGGCCTTGTTATTGTCGTGTTTGTAGCTACAATTCCATCTAGTCCGTTACTTGATGCTATGTCAGAAATCTCTATAATTTGATCATCAGAACAATCGGGCGATAGCTTTAGCAAGATTGGCTTAACAGACTCGTATCTATTTCTTATTCCAGTGCATTGGCTAAGAACTTCTGTAAGCAAATCTTCATGTTGCAAATCTCTGAGACCGGGAGTATTTGGAGACGAAACATTGAGTACGAACATATCGGCATGATTCCAGAGAGTATCTAAAGTAGAGGCATAATCGGATGGAGCCTGCTCATTATTGACTTTCTTAGACCTCCCAATATTAGCAGCTACTGGAACATTGGGCCAATTACCAGAGGCATATCTTGAGACCAATGAATCTCTGACGGAAGAAGCTCCGGGATTATTGAATCCCATACTGTTTACTAATGCCCTCTCTGAATTGGCTCTAAACATTCGGGGTTTAGGATTTCCATCTTGTGGGAATCTCGTCACTCCGCCGTATTCTACCCAAGAAAAACCTAGTGCTGGCCATGCGCTGAGTGCCTTGGCACCCTTATCCATACCAGCAGCTAAACCTAATGGATGATGGAACAATCTACCTAGAACGTGCACTGGTAGTTCGGGAGACTGATACATTCCATTGAGTAGTGACTTGCCGTATTGTGATTTATCGAATTTAGATAGTGTAGAAAGCGCCAAATCATGGGATCTTTCAGAGTCTAATCTTGAAATGATCGGCCTTGCAAATATCTTCCAGCCCAATCCCACATCATGCCGGAGGTAAAGTACCATTCAATAGTTACGTGTACCTCGCATGTGCATGGGCAGTTATGTAGACTCTTTACGAGAGGCCGCAAGGAGATTGCTAAGGTCAGAAGGAGGAATACTATATCTGAATAGAAATATCTCAGAAGGTGCGATTGAGTTGTTGTTAGAAATTTCCGATTATGCTCCCTCGAAGATATCATTCCCAGAATTGTCATACATTGAATCACAGGAAATCATACTTGAATGTTCAGGAAATAATTTCAACATAGGTGAAGAGGAAAAATCAGAAGAATACTGCTGGGTCAAATCTCACAAATCTGAGACTGGTGATCCATGGGGTGATTTTAGCAAGATGGTACTGGAATTAGCTGTGGCAGGTTACCCTGGATGCATTGGTTGTGGAGGTCCGGGTTCAGAAGAATTTTGGGATGAAGCAAGCTCAAGAATTTACTGACATCTCGCGTGTGCACGCGTGCGCGCGCGTTGTAATGCTCGGACCTTACTCATGTTTATACGGAGAATATTCTGGGACACAATTATCTCAAGTCAATGATGGTGTAAACATGAAGCTGATGATTCTGGAGTCTGGTGCCAAGGGTAAGACTGTCAAGAAGTACTTGGGCAAAGGATGGATAGTAGAAGCTTGTTTTGGGCATGTACAGGATCTTCCTCGTAGTGGAAGTCAGGGTAACAAAGCTATGTGGGCTTCTGAGAAAGGAATGCTTCCTGATCCACCCTGGGAATGGACTGAAAGGGCAGAAAGGGTGGTGAATAAATTACTAGCTAAGGCCAGAAGCAAAGATGTAACTGAAGTGTATATCGCAACCGATCCAGATAGAGAAGGCGAATTTATTGCATGGAGACTAATGCACATTTTCTCAGAATTCCCATTTGTTACTCGTGTAACGTTCAATGAAATCACCAAGGAAGCTGTTGAGAAAGCACTTGAAAATCATAGAGATATAGATGAGGGCCTTGTAGATGCCGCGAAAGTAAGAAGATTCATGGATAGGCTAGTAGGTTACAGATGCTCAAAATTTGCCAAAAGCTGGAATTTGAGATCCATGGGAAGGGTCCAGACACCCACGTTAGGCTATATTGTTGATAGAGAGAATGAGAGAAATGAGCATGTTCCGATTCCTTATCATACAGTTCATACAATTAGTGACGGTTACACGTTCAAATTTAGATTTCATAAAAGTAACGATGACGAAGCATGGAGGGATGACAATGGTAAATTTTTCTCAGATAGAACATTCGATCACGTACTTGCTGAAGATGCATTCAAGGCATTGGAGAATTCCGGAAGTTTTGAGCTGGTATCAATCAAGAATGGAAAGACGAATCGTAAACCGTCACCCCCTTTCACCACAGATACCTTGCTTCAGTCTTCCAGTAGCTCTTTGGGTTGGTCGATGTCAAAAACTAGTAAGATTGCTTCGGACCTTTACAATAAGGGATATATCACTTACATCAGAACTGACTCAACAAGAACCAGCACAGGCGCGAGGGACATTGCTAGGGAAATCATTCTAGAAAAATATGGTGAGGATTACTTGGGCCCGGGAGCTCTTGGTTCCGACGCCAAGAAGGGCACTACTAATGTCCAAGATGCCCATGAGGCCATCAGACCGACAGATCCAAAATTACTAGAGCCAGCAGATGTAGACAATGATTCTGCCAAATTATATCGATTGGTAAGAAGCCGATTTTTATCTAGCCAGATGTCAGATTCAGTTAGGGAAAGGAGGGAGATAAGTGCTTCTGTAAATAACTCTGGACTTGTAGTGTCGGGTACTGCTTCGTGGAGAATACATCCGGGATGGGAGATAGCATCCTCAGAGTTTCTTCCGGACCCAAGGACACATGAGCCAACATTCGGGCTAACAGTGGGTTCGGTATGGAAAATTGATGATTTGGATGAGAATCCAAAGATGACCACTGATGAGACCAAACCGCCTAGAAGGTATACAGAAAGCTCGATAGTTAAGAAGATGAAAAATGCAGGTATTGGGCGCCCATCGACTTATGTTAGCACCGTACTAAAACTATCAGATAGGAAGTACATAACAAATGACAGCGGCTCTCTTTCGCCCACTGAAAATGGGATGTTACTGTGGACTGAGGTTGCTCCCATTTACAACGGCCAAGAAAGTGAAATAGAGCTATTCTCATCTGAATTTACTGCAGATATGGAGAAGCAACTCGATTCTGTAGAAGAGGGAGTGGTGACTGGTTCGGACATGTGGTTAAGATTCTCATCTTCATTCAAAGAAGCTCATGAAAAGGCTATTGAAATCAAAAGTAGGAAACCTACGCTTAGACAAAAATATTCCATAGAAAATCAGATTTCTAGTATGGAAGAAAGTGAGAAAAATAATATTTTGAATGGACGATCAATCTCAGAGATATCTGGAAAGGAGGCCAGTGAAATTATTGAAAAGCTGAAAGAAATGACCAAAGAGGGAAAAATCATTACCAAACCTAGTGAGAAGCAGTTAAGTTACCTAATTTCATTAATTGAAAAATCAAACATGTCCGAGGAAGAGGCCCTGTCCCTGGTTGGAGTGAAGGATTTAGATGATCTGACAGGGGGAAGAAATGGCTCTGCTAGCGATTTGATAGGACTAATGAAGGAGAATAATAACTCATTGCCTGCCTCCGAAGCACAATTAAAACTCATTATAGATATGTCAGAGAAATTAGGCATACCAATAGCTGATGTACTCGCTATGGCAGATCTAGCAGAAATTAGTGAAGTTAGTAAATCGGATGCGAGTAAAATAATTACAAATCTAAAATCACTAAGGAAGAAGAGTAGAAAAAAGTAGAGTGAACGGAGTAGTATTATGGGAGCTCCTTCGAAGGAATTCTATGACGCCGTTATCATCGGTGCGGGCCCCATTGGGGGATACCTGGGGTGGAATCTCAGAAGATTGGGGCACTCGGTACTTATCATCGAAGAGCATTCAGAAATTGGTAGGCCATTTCAGTGTGCTGGATTAGTCAACCCGAGCGCTATGGCGAGGGTCCCATTGGAAAAATCTGTACTTTCCCCAATATGGGGTGCGAGGATAAACAGTCCAAATGGAATTACTGTGGATATTGGCTCACCAGAAAGGATTAGAACATGGTCTGTATGTAGAAAGAAGTTCGATGAAGGAGTAGTAAAACTAGCTGTGGATGGTGGAGCAGAATTGTTGCTAAATTCGAGGCCTACAAATATTTCAAACTTTGATGAGTTTTCAGAAGTTACGCTAAAAACCGCCGATACAGAAATGAAAATCAGATGTTCATTGGTCTGTGGATGTGATGGAGCCCATTCATGGGTACGAAGACATATGAGAATGGGAAGGCCTAAGGAAATGATGATTGGTTATCAAGTAGAAGTTACTGGATACCCGAATGAGCCTGGTAAGCTAGACATGTTTACAGGATCGCAGATTGCTCCGGGGTTTTTTTCTTGGGCGATACCGTCTGGCGAAACAACAAGAATCGGTATGTGGAGTAAGGCAGAACTACTTACAGACAAATCTTGTGAGATGTTGATCAGTAATCTGATGAATGACTCGATGTGGAAAAATAGATTTGAAAAATGTACCATTATCGGAAGATTTGGCGGTCCTGTTCCTAGTGGACTAATTAAGCATCCACTTAAGGAAAGAGTAGCTCTATTCGGTGATGCCTCAGGAGCATGCAAACCAACCACAGGTGGAGGCATTAGTACTGGATTCGATCAAGTAGATATCCTCGCTCCAAAATTATCAGAATCGATAATTAATGGAGATCTGTCGGAGGAAAGAATGCAAAAAATTGGAAAGTCGCTCGACCCGATGAGGAAGAAGCTCGAAAGAATTAGGGCTCTTAGAAATGCATTTTTGACAGAGGCGACCGATAATGAGTTAGATGAAGTTTTCAAAATCTGGTCAAGACCCGATGTAACAGAAATAATTAATCAATCTGGTGAAATAGATAATCCCATACCATTGGGTTTGAGATTACTAAAGGAAGTTCCTGAATTCAGATCATTGGCTACCAAAGCCGCTTCAGCAGTAATATGGGGATAGTATGTATAGATCGGTACAGAGAGTAAGATATCCGCCCTTTGATCATGAGAATAGTGATCCTGTAGAGATTCCATTAGTTGAGGTATTACTAGAGTCGGAAAATCCTCCTCCTCCAAATCTAAGAATAGGCAATGATAGATCTTGGATAGTTGAGTGGAGAGGTGAGGCAGAGGGCGATGGCTCACTACCTAAAATCAATACAGAAGTGTCCACAGAAACCCTGCCATTTCTCATGAGGACAAGAAATGGGTGGTACATTGAGCCCGATCCATTGCACGCTACAGCTAGGAAAATGATTTTTCCTGGAGTGATAGTACTTGTTGTAGCACTAATGCTACACGCATTAGAGCCGGCTTTGATTAGTATAGCAATAATTCCAGATTTTATTTTTACTCCATTCAGTATTGGCCCTCTTGATTATCCATTGATGATTTTGATCGCATTCCCGGTATTTGTCATTCCAATATTACTAAGGGTAGTGGCAAATATTATGGATATTAGAAGGCAGAATGAGTATATTGCAGAACCATTATCTTCTCCTCAGGTTGAAATATCCAATATCTCAGTAGATAGCGTGGAAATATGTAAATTAACACTCCCTGAAGGCATTACAGCCACAAAGGCAAGAGTCCAAGTCGGAGTAGCTGTACCAAAGAGAGATGTATTGTTGGAAGCCATAGGCAGGAGTAAATTCGGGCAACCAGCACCGGGGATGTCAACAGAGCTACCGGAAAGGAGGATTTCAACTGCTGATGAACATGGAACTGGAGTGGGTGAATCCGTTCCGATGCCGGTGAGCAGAGGGAGGTTACTTCTCCTAGAGCCGATGAGGGTCCAAGATTTTGGACCTTGGACAGAGGTAGGTGACGAGAGTGTTATTCTTCTAGGGCCCAGTAACCCGTGGCCTGCAAATATATATTCTGCAATGATTGCAATTCATTGGGAGCTTGTCATTGAAGCTTTGAAGGATGATGGAACAAGGATGAAATGGGTAAGGCCAATAAGCATAGAAGCCACAGGTAGGGAGGCGATTATTGATAAATTACCAGTGAGAAGTGGACGTATAGAGTCATGATCACTGTTTTGGAGTGATGGCGAATACTTCTGCACTACTGATAATATCTGTCTCAATTAAAACATAATCAGAATCCCTCTTTCTAGGAGTATATCCTGACCTGAGAATAATTTTCTGAAGCTCTATCTCAGAAGCCATAGTTTTGCTTGTCCCGGAAGCGGATACTACGTTCTCCTCCATCATTGTAGAGCCTGCATCATCAGCTCCGCCCGTTAGTGCTAGCTGAGCTATCTCCAGTCCCATGGTAGGCCATGAAGCTTGGATATGAACTATATTATCAAAGAAAATCCTAGATACGGCCACATGTCTCAAATATTCTGTAGAAGAAGCACCCAAGCGTATTCTATTTTGACCTCTATTTCTAGCTCCAAAAGAATTGTTTTCCAATTGAACTGGCCAAGAAATAAATGATGTAAATCCGACATTACCAGAAGAAATTGTATTATCTTGGGCTGTTCTAATTCTATCCATATGTAGAATCCTATCTGCTCTACTTTCACCGAATCCTATGACATTTGTTGCAGATGTAGTTAGACCGATTTCCTGTGCTTCGCGCATGACTCTTATCCAATTATCAGCGGAGCCTTTCTTAGGAGAGATATCCATCCTAACTGAGTCTACTAGCATTTCAGCTCCTCCTCCAGGCAGGCCGTGCATTCCTGCATTTTTCAAGCTCAATAGTACTTCAGAGGTGGATAAATCGCAAACCTCGGCAATTCCCTCAATTTCTATTGGTGAAAAGCAGTCCAGGTCGATAGTTGGATGAGATATACGTAATCTAGAAATTAAATCGGTATACCATTCCAATTTAAGATCGGGATTCACTCCTCCCTGCATTAGAATTCTGGATCCACCGATTTGTTCTAATTCAGTAACTCTCGTGCTAATCTGTTCGAAGTTCTGTGTATATGCCTCCTTGTGGTCAGGAGGCCTGTAAAATGAACAGAATTGACAATTAATTGTACATGCATTGGTATAATTGATGTTCCTATCAACAAGATAAGTCACTTCATTACCGGGTACTATTCTTTTCCTCACGACAGAGGCCACATGCATTAGATCGTTCAGATTAGCATTTTCGTAAATCTCAATGGCCTCATCTACAGTAATCCTTGGAGGATTATCTTGCAGTTGAGACTTTAGTATATCGGAATGACTCATCTACAAAGCACTCCCGACGATTGATTCTATTTCATCGATTGTCTTAGGGCACATCTCGGTAAGCACCACAGGACCATCTTCAGTGATTAATACATCATCCTCAATTCTTACTCCGATGCCCGAGTATTTTTTTGGTACTGAAATATCATCCCTCCATGAGGCGAAGTATAATCCCGGTTCGACAGTGACAACCATGCCGGGAGTTAGTTCTGGACCAGATTTGCCACCTTGCCTGCCCCCACCAACATCATGCACATCTAGTCCTAACATATGTCCAGTACCATGCATGAAAAATTTTCTATATTCGCCATCAAAGTTCTTTCCTAGTGCCTCTTCGTACGAACAATGAAGAATTCCTAAGTCTATCAATCCCTTGGCTAATACCTCGGAAGCGGCTTTATGCATATTTGCCCATGGAGAGCCAGCTTGACAGGCCTCTATTGCTGAAATTTGAGCCTTCAGGACTAGTTCGTATATGTCTCTTTGAGGTCGGGTAAACTTACCGGAAACTGGCCATGTTCTGGTTATATCGGATGCATATCCATTAACTTCACACCCAGCATCAACCAATACCAGTTCATTATCTCCAATAGTTTCTGAGTTTGTGTTATAGTGTAGGATAGTTGAGTTGTCTCCACCACCAACAATAGGATTGTAGCTGTTTGTACTCCTGCACATTGTGAAATGTCCCTCTATTGAGGCCTGAATCTCCCACTCACCAATGCCTGGCCTAGAGATGGCCATTGCCCTGACATGTGCATCGGAGGAAATTGAGGAAGCTGTCTTCATTATTTCTATCTCGGAGTCTGATTTAATGGATCTCATCTCATCCAAATGAACACGCGGGTCTAGTATTTCCTTATCCCAGTACTTTTGTACAATATTATCGATTTCAGGATCTATTCCAATAATTAAGTAAAGATTTGAATATTCACTTAATCGGGCCTTAATGGAATTTTCAAAATCTAAAATTGAGTTTGACGAGTCTACCGGCCATTTACTGAGCGCTCCTTCGGGACCAATGATCCTACCCTCCCATATCTCCTTCTCAGTTTCTCTTGGCTTAACGTACAGTGTTGTTTCCCGTGAACCATTAGAGTTACTTATTGATAATACTGAGTTCGGCTCTAACCAGTTGGACAGATATATCATGTACGAATTTGCCCTGTAAGGATACTTGGTATCATTTGACCTTACTGAGGTTAAGTTATTGGGTATGATTAATAGAGAATTAGGTAGAGCTTTGGATATTAGATCATCCTGACGTTGGAAGAACTCTGACTTGCTTACTACGCTATCTTCCATGATTGCCACCCGATATATTCCTACTTAGTGATGAGGGTAAATTGTATTCTTTCTAGTCATTCCACTTTGGTATTTGCATGTCATCGGTCCTTCTGGAATAGAATATTGAAGATACAAAGAACGAAATCGAAATCAGTAAAACAATTACGGCAATGGGGAAATCATTTCCTTGATCTGAACGGGATAATTCTACTGTAATTGTAGAAAAGTCATCATCGTCATCAATTACTTCAAGAGTCAAAAGAAGGGTATCATTAGTATCACCTTCTGGCCATACCAGAGTTCTTTCACAGCCTTCGTAAATAGTCCTGAAATTAATCTTCCAAACGCATCTAAGGCCATCTAGATCATTTGTTGTGTCTATGGAGTCGGATGCATCTAGTGTCCATTCATCTAAGTCGGGGAGTTTGAAATTATCTCCATCAGTTAGAGACTGGTCCGAAACAACTAATTTAGCCACTGGAGGTAGATTTTCTATAGAAAAGGAAGTACTTGTGTAGTCTGTTTTTCCTTGAATATCGGAAACTAGAAGAGATAGCTCAAAATTACCTGAAATAACATCCTGAACTATGAAATAACTAAATTCACCACCTTCTTTAATCTCCATTAGAACATTACCTGATGTTTCCAAACTGACTAGGGTCCAGACATAATTCAAACCTTCCTTTCCCCAATATTGATCATATGATGATCCAGCATCAAAAATTAAATCGCCATCTCCTTCCATGGAGGAGGAAACCCCTTCAATAATTGCTACTGGATCAGAATTATCGATCTTTGAAACGAAGCATAGCGATTGCATTATTGAAGAGCTTTGATGTGAAGATGTGAATAGCCATAATGAGAACCAACCGTCTTCAAGCATTGATGAGTCTACAGTCTCAGAAAATTCACCATATGATGAAAAATTACTAATAGAATCTGCAATATCTCCTGAAATGTCGTCGAAGGATGATATTTCAGGATTTTCTGAGCACGTGTTTGCAGAGTTATCAGAACTAATTGCCATTGTTAAAACATCTACTGGAAGATTATTTTGAGAGAAAGTCCGACCTGAAATTTCTATTCGCTCGCTGAAAGTAAGATATTCCCCATTTACGATTACCCAATCATCTATAACTAGTGCAGGCATGTTAGTAACTCCGGTAAAGAATACACTAGAGATTGATGATGACAGATGATTAGCCGATGTTGTCACACTGATAAAACAAGTACAGTTAGTAATTGAGGATGAATCGATGGTGAATTCCCATAACCATCTTGATAGCCCATCATCTTGATTTGACGTAGATGGATATATTTCCAAGGAAGTCGGGTTCGATACGTTCGTCGTAATACCGTCACTGGAGAGTCTAATGATTTGCCACTCCGTAGAGTCGGGTAAAGTTGATGCGACGGTAAAACCAGATATTGTATTATTACCGGATAAAGTCATACCTAAATCTTGATCAAAGCCTAACAATGGCGGATCTGAGATATCCATGTTATCCGAGTAAAATTGGTAATTATCATCATCAATCAACGAATCTGTAGAATGAAATGAGAGTATGATTAGCAGTGAGAACATCATTGCCAGTTTGCTACTCATGACTTTCGCTAATAGGGAAGTGATTTGAACTTCTTGCAATATTGATTATCGATCTGAAATTCTTAACTTCCAAGAAAGCTCTTCCAGCCAAAGCTGTAACGTGGAGCTATCGACGAATTCCTGGCTGGCTTCTGCGGACAAGATACATTCGCAAGCAGCGGCTGAAAGAGCTGCAGCATCTACGACATCCAAACCATTTCCTAGGGCGGCCGCTAGAGCAGTAGCAGCAGCATCGTTAAGCCCGATTTGTTGTTTGGGAGCATCTGCCCTGCAGGGAAAGAATACTCTACTCCCATTATCAGAATGGAGTGTTACTCCATTGACCCCCCCTAAGACCAGCAATGCGCCCCAATCGTAGGTTTCGATAAGTTGGCTGGCGGCTTCATCCAAAGAAGTGGTCATTAGCCTTTTATTTTGAAGCTCGAGGCCTCTGATGCCAAAAATAACTATATCAGCACCCCTACTTCTAGACAAACCGGTTAGCTTTGGGTCGACAATGCAGGGAATTCCTAGATTCTTGGCGGCTGAGATTAATACTTCTGAGCCCTCCTCTGTAATGACGCCCTTATTATAATCAGAAATCACTAAGGCTTGGCTTCCTGATAATGATTTCAAGGATGCCTTGGTTAGGAACTCGCTGATACTAGGATCTAGCTCATCTAGAGGTCCTCTGTCGGCCTGAAGTAATATTTGTTCTTGGTCAAGTAGATTCTCCCTACTGCCATAGAATCTTATTTTTGTTAATGTATTTCTTCCCTCGACTTCGATTATACCAGAAGTATCTATCCCGTCTTCACCAAGAGTTTTGATTATGCATTTTCCTTCATTATCGTCTCCAACGGAGCTATGCAGATCGACGGACAGTCCTAATGAGCTAAGTCCTCTTGCAATGTGGGCGGCTGCTCCTGGAGATTCCTCGGAGTAAATGACCCTAAGAGCAGGTACAGGAGCAGTAGAATTGAGATTATTAGCATAACCATGATGGTATCTATCCAGCATAACGTCACCAATCAGTGTAACCCTAGTTCCTTCAACTTCCCCCAAAAGAGTGATCAGAGTTTGTAGTGATTCGGCTTCATTGTACACTGACATGGCACTTGGAGAGGGAGACAGGAAATGATATTTCTGGACCGAGGGAATGAAATTGAACACCCTTTAGGAAGAGCATGGAGCGTAATCACGGACTTTGGCATTTTAAAGAAAAGTCTGCTGATAGATTATGGCATAAGTCTGCAATTGGTAAGCCTGCTGAAGGAGGGGGACTACACATGAATACAGTAGAGCTCCTCTTCTGTGTGAACCATAGAAACATAGATCCGCCCGATGGAAACTTGATTCTAGATGAATTGAAAGAAAACCCAAATTTTCTCGTCCAATATGCCGCTATGGAAGCTCTAAGGATTCCAGGAAATAAGGTAGTCCTGAACATAGATCAATGGAATTCTAACTATGATTTTGAAAAAAATAGTTGGGCTATGAGATGGCCTTCAAACTTACATCCAAGGGAAAGTGAGCCTGTTTCGGAGTTACAAATATTCAATTCAAATGATGCAATAGTCCCTGAGGAATTATACTCATGGTGCAAGGGGGTAGAGTACAAGGGACTAATTCCAGAAATTATAGTGGTCGACGAGGAGGGTTCCGCTGTAACATATCGAATATCAATTGAAGACCCCCGAGGAGAGTTAGGGGAGTACTCTGAAATTGATATTGATACTGACTCGTTATATGAGATATCTAGTGGAGGATATTTCATAGCTAATTTGGATATTGAAGAAGACAGAGTTTCTGAAAGATTACTCGGTGGAGGAATTACCAATTCCGCATTTAGATCATTGTTAGATGGAGAAGAAGATACACGTGCCATAGTTTTACTTGATTTGTTGAACAGAGGTCTAAATCCAAAATCAGGATTTAAGTATGGGACAAAGTGGAGGTGTTATGAGGGTAATGCTGGCGAATCTCATGCTCCCTGGTTAGTTGCAGATCCTGAGAATATTCCAAGTGACTGGAACGAAGCTTGTCTAGCTTCTAGATTGGCTTCTGGAGTAAATAAAACATGGTTAATGCCTATTTTCATAAGTAGTGAGATTGACTATATTTCTATTTCTCGGCCACCAACTGATTCAAGGTGGAGCACTCCACGTTAGTCATCTTGATCTCTTCCCAAAACGATACTAAAAGCAAGGAGTATGGATATCGCCAGTAGTCCATTAGAAGGTTGAGAAATCCATCCTAATATCCCATCTCCCGTTAGAGAAGACTCGGCAATTAGTGTAACCTTGACCCTCTGCTCCACAGAGTAATCGTCCTGGAATACAATCTCCCCCCTCGCGTACATTCCGGGAGTCAATAGTCCGTCAGGTTGAATCGTGAGTACTAGATTATCACCAGAAAGCACCTCTCCTTGAGTTTCTGAAGTAGCAATCCTACTAACGGCCCCTTCTATGGCTATATCGTAGTTCCTGGATCCCGTACCAATCATAGAGATTGGAATGGAAATTGTTGATTCCTGGTCCCACTTTATGACGTGCTCTATCTCTTGGTAGGGGATTCTATGTCCAATGGCCTGCCAGTCTATTCTGAGATTTTCTGGAGTTTTTCCCTTGCAACCAATATTGCCGTTGAGAATACCAATCTCTTGATTCGTATCTGAAAATTGGAGAATGGGTATAGTAGTGATTCCAGCAGGTATCTCAATTTCAATTGGTTCGGGAGTTGTTAAATCGTTACTGGTATTGATTACCAGGGTACATGGTAATTGCGTATTTACTGACGCGTAGGCGCTCTCTCCTTCGATTAGTTGTATTGGCGACCTAGGTGTAAGAATCCTATCAGTGAATTCATTGTTTGGAATAATTTCCAATGAAGCGTTTGCCTGTCCAATATTAGTAATTGAAACATACCATGGAACTAACCTGCCTCTGTTATCCCTGATTAAGTGCCCTTCAGATCCAAAAGAATCACCAGTCTGGAAAGTATCCCCACTGCTCCCACTATCACGATTTCTCAGTAGAGCTTGATCTCCATCTGCCTCGATAATCATCACCCAAGGATTTTTTGGGTCTCTATTGACTGTATTGTCATTTGTGTTTCCATTATTTCTATCTAGATATTCCACAATAAGTCCAGCACCGGGAAGGGCAGAGTCGAAGCCACTATCTGCTCTGTAAGTAATTAGTACGGACTCACCTGGTGCGGTGTCTATGGAAACAACTCTAGTGTTGTTTAGTGTAGAGCTCATTGGATATAAGGTAATATTTTGACTCAATTCGGGATTAACTGATTCGATACCGAGTCCATTGATTGTCACAAGTGTTGCACCTCCGGGCATCGCGGGTATCATGGCATTGCCATTCCAACTTCCGCTGGCCATTATATCCCAGTCTCCTAATCCATTCCAGGTTCTGGAAGGCAGGTCAGAATTAACATCATACAGGTCATATGCGCCCATCTGATGGATCATTTCATGGACAAGGGTCCCCAAACCTGATTCAAGAGAGGAAATGGTGTAATGCTTAATTTCCCACTCGCCAATTTCAATCGGTGTTGCGAGTGTAGAGAAATGACTCCAAATTGAGTCTGCAGGTCCTCCAGATTCCTGAGCGTTCCCTGAATGCAATATAAGGAGCCTGTCTAAGGTGCCGTCTCCATTTATGTCCCAATCTGATAGATCCAATCCAGAAAGTAGATTTTTAGCGGCAATCTCTACTAATTTATCGACACCCATTCCATTATTTCCTACGTCTCTATCATCTTGTGAGTCTGCACCCCAATATGATTCGGCAAACTCGGAAACCCAAACATCATCTGTAACGGTAACTTGCAGTGTTGAGGACCCGCCTGAGAGTTGCTGGACGTATTCCTCTGCTGAACCGTTACCCTGCAGTAGAGATGACGTGATCGACTCAGAATGTGGCGAGTTAGGGAATGAAACCCTGAGGACTAACCACCTCTCATCAATCTGTAAACCGACGAGATCTGAAGACTCATCGGTTTCTTCGAAATCGTAATGAGAGTCTACTAAATCTGGATTCAAATTGACGAAGATGCCTCCCATGAGGATTAGGACAGCAATGACAACCCTGAGGATTTTCACATGTATCGGTACTATACGTGGGCTTTCAATGCAGTGTTATATTGGATTGATTAGTTATCGTTACCGCTTAATGGAACAAACTTAGAGAGGAAGTCGCAAAAAAGGATAATTGAGGCAGATATGAGTATTCTCAAACCATCAAATGTTGAGGGCAGAGTTAGAATCAGAAGACCGAGGCATATTATGATCAGTCTTGGTCTGGCCCAGTGATAGATCCCAATTTCTCCGTTTGTGAATCTGATTATTGTTAATGAATTTAACAAAACTGCCCATACAATGGTCACCCATGTAATTCCTATTGCAAGTTTTGTTAATTCTGCCACATCATATCTGGGACTAACGTTATCTAACTCGAACAGTGAAGATGCGGTATTTGCCATCTCGGGAACAAACCAGAACCATATTACAAAAATCAATAGTGGGAGTATGAATGAATTGATGAGAAGAACTGTCCTCAGCCATCTGTATTCGTGAGGATAGAGTCCCGGTTTTGCGAATCTGAATACCATGTATGATGAAATTGGAATTACAGTTGTCATAGACATTAATATTGAAAATGACCACTTTATTTCTACCCATTCGAAAGGCGAATAAACGACTAGATTCTTTGAATCGTCATTGAAAGTAAATGAGTGGGTCCATTCTGTCAGTAAGACAGTTGAAGCAAGAGACCAAAGTATGGAGAATAAAGCTACTAGGATTACAGTTGACCTAATTATAGAGTACAAATCTTGGAAATGATTTGAAAGGGGCTTAGGTGATGAAAGGGAAGCATTATCTGTCATCTATAGACGATCCTTGACATCGGGTGAAACTCTAGCCGCTAAAATAGTTCGATACACCCCGTAAGCGAAAAGAGCGCTGGCAAGGAATGCGCATCCCGTTAGGAAGGCGGTTAAATCGGTTACCTTGGTACCCTCTTCTACCACAGCAGGAGGGGGGAAGTAAATCGGAGTCTCAGAAGAAGCCCATCTAATGGCAATCAAAAACGATACTATACTCATGAGAGCCCTCCTAAGTGCTTGAGGATATGCCAGTTCGGTAGCTAAGAACTCAGGACCATCATCGTATTTTCTTTCTAGAATCTCCCTCTGCACTAATGCCCCTACTAACAGAGCCGTAAGACTGGTCCAGAAGAATAGGTTTCCCTGAGTGAAAACTCTATGTGACAAAGCCTCTTGTCTTTCAGCTTCCCTCTGGGCTTCTGATTCTTCTATCAGAAAAAGCGTATCATAGTCGCCCACAGAGACTGTCCTGGTCTCCAAAGTAGCACCCGAATCACCAGATTCAATTGTATCCGGTGAGTTTATTGTGAAAGAGAGAATATTCCACCAATCTTCATCACCTGGAGCTCCGTCCCCATTAACAGAATTTCCCGCCAACCAGAAATGTACATGTCCTGTATCATTTGAGGGAGCGGTCCAGGTGATCTGCCATATTCCATCAGAGTCAGTTTCTGAATGAGATATATCTGATGGGGCTCCTTCAGCTTCCCTAATATCCTCACCTTCTGGCCACGAGAACTCACCAATACCATCCGATGTCATCAGGAATCCTCCCTCAGTATTGCCGTCACCACCAGAAAGTGTGAGGGAGTCTGCTACCTTGATCGTCATGTCATAGGACTGATCTAGCTCATACATGACGGGGACGCCGGTAACCATCACTACGGCTCTGGTAGATGCTGCTCCGTTATTGTGGCATGAGCACCCATACTTCACTGTAGGATCTCCATCGGAGTTCTCATAGCCCGGGCCCGAACTCATTCCCATGGCAGGAATTGACATTATAGATAGCACCAGAAGTATCGCAAACGCCCTCTTGACACCGCCGACCATGCGCACGCCCATGTGACTATCCGGAGCATGCGACAAATAACCGTTGCTCGGAGTCATGTACGTGTCCACCAATTATAATTCTTTAACAGCAGTATTCAGTTGATTCATCATTTTCTTTCCATCACCGAACAGCATCATGGTTTTATCCATGTAAAACAAATCATTGTCCACGCCTGCGTACCCTACTGAGAGACTTCTCTTGATGATAACAACAACTGATGATTTATCGACATCTAATATTGGCATTCCTGCTAATGGGCCTTCTCCGGATCTAGAAGCGGGATTGGTAGTATCATTAGCACCTATCACAATGGCTACATCGCAGTCAGGGAACTCGGAATTTATTTCATCCATCTCGATTAGTTTCTCATAAGGAACGTTTGCCTCAGCTAAAAGGACGTTCATGTGTCCCGGCATCCTTCCTGCTACTGGATGGATAGCATAGAGTACCTCACAGTCCATTGATTCCATCAAATCTGCAAATTCCTTTACTGCGTGCTGACTCTGACTGACTGCCATACCGTAGCCTGGCACAACAATGACTTTCTGAGCTCCGTCAAGCACCATTGCTACTTCTTCTGGATCGCTTCCAACCTTTGTTCTTGTCAATTGATCTTTCTCTCCAGAACCACCAAATGCTTTGAAAAGGACATCATAAAGCTCTCTATTCATGGCCTTGCACATTATGAAAGTCAGAATAAGTCCAGCGGCTCCAACCATGGATCCTGCTATGATTAATACATTGTTACCAATTACAAAACCAGTAAATGCGGCCGCTATTCCTGATAGTGAGTTTAGTAGGCTTACAACCACAGGCATATCTGCTCCACCAATCGGCAATACGAACAAAATTCCTAGTAAGGTAGATGTCGCCACCAACGAATATATCCACGTCTTATCTTCTGGCTCATGTATGGTCATGGCGATGAGTGCTATGGATGATAGTAGTAACAGTACTTTGACATAATTGAGCCATGGAGGGCCCCAAGTTGGAAATGAAACCCATTTACTTCTTCCTCTGTCGTCCTTCTTACTGAACGGAATATAGAATCCTCCCTTTAATTTCATCATAGCAACAAGACTACCGGAGAGTGTGATCCATCCAACTAAGGCTGAAAGCCCAATTGCGATCCAGATTGAATATAGCTCAACGCCAGGTTCTGGGACTCCATCAGATATCCTCTTCAGTACTTCGGATAATCCGACGAGAGCTGAGGCCGCTCCCCCAAACCCATTGAACAGGGCAACTAGTTCGGGCATACCCGTCATCTCGACACGAGTTGCCATTAGATAGCCTATCAGAGAGCCAATAGCGAGGCCTCCAACAATGAGTTCCCAGCCAATTATTCCCTCGGATTGAAGTTTCAGAAGGGTGACAAGCACTGCAAGTAGCATCCCTTGGGCACCAAGTCTATTGCCAGAGGGAGCTGTTCTAGGACTAGAAAGTCTCTTTATCCCTACAATGAACATGGATGCTGACAATAGGTATCCAATGTCCCATATTACAGGATCGACCATCAGTTGCCACCTCTTCTCTTCTTACCAGCAATCATCTCCAGCATCCTATTTGTGACCATGAAACCACCGACAACATTTATTGTCGCCATTACTAAAGCTAGGAAAGCCAGAACCGCGGCCAAGGACGTATCCATTCCACTAAAACTCTCATTGGAAAGAATTAGTGCCCCTACAATAGTGATTCCAGAGATTGCATTAGCACCGGACATTAGAGGAGTATGCAACGTAGGGGGAACCTTGCTAATTAGCTCAAATCCTAGAAAAATAGCAAGTACGAATACGGTTATGCTCCCAATCAGTGCGGTTAATGTTAGTGACACTACAAAATTCCCCCCAGTCTAGTTTGATTTTTATGCAATTCACCTGAACTGCATATTAGAACGCCCCCCATGCCTTCTACGAAGAAGTCGGAGTCTTCAGATGGGCCAACTAAAATATCGTCTTCGGAGTCTAAAATTAGACCATCGTCCCCAGATATTGAAATAACGAAATTAGTGATATTGTTGGAGTAGAGCATACTAGCTGATGAGGGGATTGTCCCTGCAAGATTCTTAATTCCAATAATTTTCACTCCGTGTTTGACAACTGTTTCACCCGGAGAAGTCAGCTCGCAATTTCCGCCAACATCGGCATTCATATCTACAATCACTGTACCTTTCTTGAAGGAGCGCACGGCAGATTCGGGAATCGTGATGGGTGCGGGTCTGCCAAAAATTCTAGCTGTAGTAACTATGACATCGGCATCACTGGCTACTTCACACACAGTATCATTTACCTTCTGGATAAATTCTGGCGTAAGGGGCTTAGCGTATCCGGACTCATCTTCGAAATCATCCATGCCCTCAACTTCGATGAATCTGCCACCTACAGATTCAATCTGTTCGGCCGCAGATTTTCTAACATCAGATGCATATACTATCGCTCCAATTCGCTTAGCGGTTGCTATAGCCTGAAGTCCTGCAACACCACTGCCCATGATTACAAACTTTGCTGGCTTTACAGTTCCCGCACTGGTAGTCATCATTGGTATTGCCTTGGGAACCTCCGATGCACCCATCAACACTGCTTTGTATCCAGATAAATTGTCTTGGCTAGAGTTTACATCCATAGATTGAGCTCTAGACAGCCTTCTTGGTATCATATCCATACTGATCAATGTAATGCCAGAAGAGATGGCTTGCCTAACAGTATCTGGGTTCCTGAAAGGGTCAGCTACGCAAATTAGTACAGTGCCTTCGGAGATTCCTGACAAATCAGGAGTCCTGATGGACACTATCGTTTCACAGGATAATACATCTTCCCTTGAGCATATCTTGCCACCTCTTCCCTCATACTCCTCATTCGAGTGGTTTGCAGTGACTCCGGCATCTTTCTCTATGAATACTTCAAATCCAGACTTGGATAATTTGAGAATAGAGTTGGGCACTAAAGCTACTCTCATCTCCCCTTCTGGCTCTCTGAGAACTCCTAGTCGCATAATATCACTCGTAGGTCTAAGACCAAGATTAAACTTCCGAGATGTTGGCGCTTATTGAAACCGTCGGCTCACTATTCTCATTGTCCATGAACGATATTCCGAAGGCCCATACGGAATGTTCTGTCGCAAAGTGCTAATACTCCAATCACTACCGCCGGTACGAGGGGAGATAGTGTCCACAGATTCTACTAAAAATACGGACGTTGATGTTACGAAAGGCTGTATGAATAAATCAATTCGTGTTGCTGTTACAGGAGCAGCTGGAAACATTGGTTATGCTCTGTTGTGGAGGATAGCGAGCGGGGATTGTTTTGGACCGACCCAACCGGTTAATCTGCAGCTTCTCGAGATACCACCTGGTATGCAACGTCTGGATGGAGTAATGATGGAGCTGAATGACTCTGCATTTCCTCTTATCTACGGCATAATAGGTACAGATGATCCCAATATTGCATTTCAAGATGCAGATGTGATTTTTCTAGTTGGTTCACGGCCCAGAACTAAAGACATGGACAGATCTGATCTGGTAGCGGCAAATGGGCCTATTTTTGTCGGACAGGGTAAGGCGATAGAATCGGTAGCGTCCCCGAGTGTGAAGGTAATTACGGTGGGTAACCCCTGCAATACTAATGCACTGATAGCCTGTGCTAATGCACCGAGTATACCTTCTCGGCAGTTTACTGCAATGACTCGCCTAGATCAGAATAGAGCTGTTGGGCAAATAGCAGAACGCGCCGGAGTTCCTGCTTCAGACATTAGAGATGTATTCATCTGGGGCAATCATGCCAATACAATGTATCCGGACCCTCGTTTCGCTACCATTGAGGGCGTGCCCATAACTGACCTGTTTGACTCAGAATGGTTGCAAGGCCAGTTCATAGAAACTGTTTCAACTCGTGGAAAGGCCATCATTGTAGCTAGGGGGGCATCTTCTGCAGCCTCTGCGGCATCAGCTGCTATAGACCATATGAGGGACTGGTGGCAGGGATCTAACGGCCGAATAGTATCTATGGCCATTCCCTCTGAGGGATGGTACGGCGTTCCTGAAGGAATAGTTTTCAGTTTCCCATGTAGATGTGAAAATGGAGATATTATGGTAGTCGAAGACCTTCCTATAGATGCATTTACACAGTCAAAGATAGATGAGAATATTGCAGTCCTTTTGGAAGAAAGAAATGCGGTCAGCGAACTATTGAGAAGTTAGATGGGTGTATCAATGGGCAAGCATGTTTACCTAGAGTCGGATGGTAAACTGCTGTTAGTGTACAGTGATGGCAGTGGTCCAGCAATCCCCCAGATGGGAAGAGTTGAATATGATTCGAGCTCAGAACTGATACGCTTACCGACTGCAGAGGAGTTAGAGAGTTTTGGAATTCCCTGGGAAGAGATTCGTACCAACAGGTTTAGACTTGCTCAGGAGGACCATGTCGTAACTCACGGAAAGCCGCTAATTGACTGGCCGGGCGAATGGGCATGGAAGGATTCTGTAATTAGTGATAATGCCGTTGACCCGGTTGCTAGAGAATCCGTATACAGAACTATACACAGAGTAGTCAGTAAGGTACTAATTTTGAATTCGAAAAGAGAGGTTTTGATGGCGAAGGTTTCAAGAGGATTTTTTACGGGTTGCTGGACACTTCCGGGTGGTTTCGTCGATTATGGTGAGCACCCTCGAGAAGCGGCAATCAGGGAAGCCAAAGAGGAGCTTGGTATTGATATCGCTATTGAAGATCCTAAGGGTGAAACTGGCGAGTCTTTTGGTGATGACGATGGCGCATATATCCGTGAAGAAATTTTTACTGAGGATGGGATAAATTGGATTTCATTTACGTACAAATGCCATGCAGAAATCGAGCATGAAGAAATTACTCCTAAGCAAGATGAGATTGAGGAGGCGATGTGGTTCAGCATCTCAGATGCTATAGATAATGCAGTATCTATATTTGATATTGAGGCACTTAATAGACTGAAATAATGGTGGGCCCGCCTGGATTCGAACCAGGGACCCTACCATTATGAGTGGCATGCTCTAACCAGCTGAGCTACAGGCCCTTTGATAATTTCAATATATAC
>MDTB01166975.1_pt1 | contig 21852 bp, 28 predicted proteins | sample 811161 | NCBI WGS metagenome assembly MDTB01 (sample SAMN05326650, study PRJNA326480) | marine metagenome | isolation source: seawater | place: Mediterranean Sea | collected 2009 | reverse complement strand
TTTTTTCTTTTTAGCAGGGCTTGCTTTGGCCGCTGTTTTTTTTGTAGTAGTTGCTTTCTTTTTAGCAGGGCTTGCTTTGGCCGCTGTTTTTTTTGTAGTAGTTGCTTTCTTTTTAGCAGGGCTTGCTTTGGCCACTGTTTTTTTTGTAGTAGTAGTTTTTTTCTTTGTAGGCATAATATGTTTTATTTTTTTAATGATAAGAGCCCATTATTATATAAAACAAATAGGCTTAAAGACAAGAACTATTTACGTCGGAATTATTTTGTTATACAACGCAATGAAGTCCTTAGTTGTAAGATCTTGAGGCCTTAGATCACCATATTTTTTTATCATATCAGCTGAAACATAATTTGATAGTGTATTTTTTATTTTTTTTCTTCGTTGGCTAAAACATTTTTTAAGTAGGGTTGATAATTTTAGAAATTCTAATGTTTTTATTTTTTTTGGTTTCATTGTTATCATTACACTATCAACATTAGGTTTAGGATAAAAAATATTTTTTGAAACAGAAAAATTTTTTTCAATTTCAAAAAATATTTGTGAAATGATTGAGAATCGACTATAATTTTTTGATGATTTACTTGCAAGCAATCGATTAGCAAGATCTTTTTGAACCATGAAAACTAATTTTTTGTAATTTCTAAACTCAATCAAATTAATTATTATTTGTGAGCTTATATTGTATGGAAGATTGCCAACAACAAATAAATTGTCTAGCTGAGCATTATTTAATGAATTGTAGTTGAACTTTAAAATATCTTGATTAACAATTGTTATATTATTTTTATCTGATGAATCGTTTTTAAGTTCATTAGCTAAATTTTCATCAATCTCTATAGCTGTAATTGATTTTACGAATTTTGATAATGGTAGAGTTAAGGCTCCTTTTCCGGGTCCTATTTCTAAAATATTTGTATTTTTTAATGGGCCAATTAAATTTATTATTTTTTTGATAGTATTTTTATCTGTTATGAAGTGTTGGCCCCATTTTTTTTTAGGTTTTAGTAATGAGCTTTTATTCATTTAAATCAAAAAAATTAATTGCATTTGAGGATGTGTATTCGCAAATATCATCATAACTAAGGTCTTTTATATCAGCAATTTTTTGAGCAATTATTGGAAGGAAAAAAGGTTGATTCTTTTTGCCTCTATTAGGATTTGGTGCAAGGTAGGGACTATCAGTTTCAATCATTAGCCTATCTATTGGTATGGTTTTTACTGTATCAGCTAGTTCTTTAGAGAATGTTACAATCCCAGTAAATGAAAGAAATAAATTTAGATTTAAAAGTTGTTTTGCCTCATAAGAATTGCCAGTAAAACAATGTATTACGCCTTTTTGTAATTCAGTTTTTTTAATACACTTAATTGTATCATCAAAGGCTTCTCTCATGTGAATAACTGATGGTAAGTTCAAATTATTTGAAAGTTCTAATTGATCAGTGAAGACTTTAATTTGAATTTTTTTGTTACTGTGCTTGTAGTAGAAATCCAATCCCATTTCACCAATAGCAACAACCTTTTCATAGGAGGCTAGATCTTCAAGCTCTTTGAGGTAGCTTTTAGGCGTATCTTTTGCATCATGAGGGTGAACCCCAACAGTACAAAAAACATTACTATACTTGCTTGCAGTCTCAATGCTCTCTCTTGAAGTTTTCAGGTCTGTTCCAATGCAAATAATTTTTTTTACACCCTTTGACTCGGCCTTGTCAATTACCTCATCTATATTTGAATAGTATTCATTATATATGTGAGCATGAGTGTCAATTAGATACATTATCAATTCTTGGAAATAGAGGTTTGCCTAGATTTTTCAATTTAGTATTAGGCTTAATTTGTTTTAGAGGCTCTAGATTTCTGTAATTTTTCTTAATATCAACAGAGAAAATATTTAGAATTAACTGAGTTTTTGTTGGCATGATAGGGTTTAAAATTTTTGATATTAATATTAATATGTTAGCTGAAACAGATAAGGTTTTGGCTGCTACTTCGATTTCTGAAGTACCTTGTTTGACTAACTTCCATGGAGCCCTTACTTCAAGGTATTTATTTAAAAGCCTTAATGCTGAAATGGAACATTCAATTAAATCATGTATTTTTAAATTATCAATTGTTTCTTGAATAGTTAATATTTTTTCATCAACTTTTTGAATTAGTTCTTGATCTAAATTTTCAAGATTATTTATTGCAGGAATTTCATTTTGGAAATTTTTTTTGATAAGCATGGTAATTCTATTTATCAAATTTCCATAGTCGTTAGCTAAATCTGAGTTGTACCTGCTAACGAATGATTCATAGCTATAGTTAGAATCCATTCCTACGACCATATTTCTCATTAAATAAAATCTAAGTGCATCAGATCCATGTTCTTTAATAATATCTAATGGGTCTACTGCATTACCTGCTGATTTAGACATTTTACTTTCATTTGACATCCACCATCCATGAGCTAGGATTGTTTTTGGAAGTTCCAAACCTGCAGCCAATAACATCGTAGGCCAATATACACAGTGAGTAGTTAGTATATCTTTACCAATAAGGTGTAGGCTGGCTGGCCAAAATTTAGAAAAATTATTTTCGTTATTCTGCCATCCAATTGCCGTTACATAATTGAGAAGAGCATCAAACCAAACATAGGTTACATATTCATGATCAAATGGAATTTCAATACCCCAACTTAGTCTTGTTTTTGGCCTTGAAATACATAGATCTTTAAGTGGATTTTCCAAAAAACCTAATATTTCATTTCTTCTAGAAATTGGAAGAATAAATGAATCATTGTTTTTAATATGATCAATTAATTTCTTTTGATACTTGGACATTTTAAAAAAATAATTTTTTTCTTTTAAAGTTATTATTTCTCTCAATGAGCCTTCATCTACTTCTTTTTGAGTTACAAATCTTTCTTCAGAAACTGAGTAAAGTCCTTCATATTCATCCATGTAGATGTCACCGCTTTCCTTAAGTTTATTTAGAAGAAGTTGGACTTTTTCCTTGTGAAAGTCGAATGTTGTCCTCATGAAAAAATTAAATTCAATGTTTAATTCCTTCCAAAGAGATTCAAATCTCATCACATATTCGTTAACATGCTCTTTACAGTTTATATTCCTTTTGTTCGCAGCCTCTTGAACCTTCTGCCCGTGCTCATCTGTCCCTGTTAAAAAATATACATCTTTTCCTTTGATAATATTAAGTCTTGCTATAACATCTGCTAGAATGGTTGTGTAAGCGTGGCCAATATGAGGTTTGTCATTGACGTAGTAAAGAGGCGTTGTAATATAAAATTTATTTGATTGGCTCATCGCTACCATTCGTGCTTTTAAGTTCTAATATTTCAATCTCATGAGTTTTGAATACCTCATGTAAACCATTTTCATCTTCTGTTTTAAAAGTAGTTGGATAATGAAAGATTTGTATTAGCTTGACTTCTTTACCATTTTTCTTAACTTTCATTAATGATCCGATTGGGATTGAGTTCATATTGAAGTATTTTGACATAAATATTTATTTTTTTTATTGTGTTATTGATTCATTGCATAAATAAACAATAAATTTTATAAAAATTAAAGCAAATAATGAAAACATTTAAAATATTTATAATATTAACATTATACCTACTGTTATCATCTTGTGGTGATTCGAAGGTTTACGATGTAAAAATAGATGACAAGTCCACTTTCTTGAGTATGAAGGTATATACTTATGCTGATCAAAGAAGCCTTGAGTCATCTTTCAACTATAGCTCTGATGGACAGATAGTAGAATATAAATCATTCTCTGATTCAGTTCTGGTTGGCCATTGGATACCATCATATAAAAATATAATTATTGAGGAAGAGTTTTTCAATAATGGCCAAGTTAGGTCTACTGGAAACAAAAAAAATGGGACACAGCATGGAGCTTGGCATTATTTTAATAGAAATGGTCAAAAAGTTTCTCAGCGATATTTTGAGAACGGAAAAAAATCATGGAATTGGTTTATTTTTAATCAGGATTCATTCATCGTTGAAAGTTATGATTATATTAAGGATACAGGCCTTTGGATACAATTCTATAAAAATGGGCAAATAAAATCTAGTGCTAGCTATATTGATGAAAATTTAAATGGTATCTTCAAAGGATATTTTAAACAAAGTGGAAGAAAAGCAAGTCCTAAGCCAAAGGAAATTGGAACTTTTGTAGAAAATAAAAAAAGTGGACCTTGGAAATACTTTAATAAAAGAGGTTTTTTAATAAGAGAAGAAAATTATTTAGATGGTATTATTAATGGCAAGTGGTATACATACTTTGAAAATGGAAATCCTAAAATAGTGGGTCAATATTTAGAGGGTAAAAGGATTGGATTATGGAAATGGTATGATGTAGATCAAAATGTTTTTCTAGAAAAACATTATAAACTAAACTTATAAATTTATCAATGAGCCCAAAGAGTAACTATTCAAAGATTTCAATGATTATTTCTACCATCCTGATTATTTTTTATTTTATTTTCATGCTTTTTTATTATTAGGTCTTTACATGAATGAAACATATATCTTTGATTGGCTAACCTATTCATGGTTGATGGATAACATGTGGTGGCTTAGCGTTGGAATGATTGCATCAATGGTGGTTCTCTTTTTGTTCCCAATATTACTTGGCTATGATTTAAAAAAAGATGAGGACAAAAAGAAATAACAATGACGTCTCTAAACATTTTTTTAATTATGCTTGCAGTGTTCTTTGCTATCTTTTTTTCTGAAATATTTAGACTAAAGAAAGATGTTAGAAAATTAAATAACATTGTTAATCATCTTTTGCAAGAAAGAAAAAACAAGAATCCAAAACAATAACGTTGTTATAAATTAATTATTTTTTTTAAATTCTAATGCTAATATAGCGTTGGAAAATGACAGAAGAAATTACGAATAAAAATATTGATGAAAATAATTCTGAGAATGGCAGTAGGGCTTATGCCTTGTTTTACTCGTTCTTTTTGTTGCCTTTATCAATAACAATTTTAGGTGTTTTATTCTTTTTAACATTTAAATTCTTAACAATTGAATCTGAAGATCCTTACGATTATTTAAATCAAATCAAAGTTGGCTCTTCAACAAAGAGGTGGCAGTCAGCATATGAGCTTGCTAGAATTTTATCTAATCCAGAAAATTTTCCAGAATCTGAAAATTTTAGTAATCAATTAATACTGATGTATAAGAAATCAATTCATGATGACCCTATGGTTAGAACTTATTTAGCATTGTCTATGGGTCAATCTGGGAAAAAGAAATTTGGTCCTATTCTTATGGAGGGGCTTGAAGATGAAAACTCTTCATCTAGAGTAGCCGCAATCAGATCTCTTGGAAGTATTAGATATAACCAATCTCTAAGTATACTTGAGTCTATAGCTTTAAATGGCAAGGATGACATGGAAAGATTGGCAGCAACTATTTCAATAGGAAGATTAATTGATACAAACTCACGTCAAACTCTACTAACTTTATTAGATGATGAAGAGCCAAACATTAGATGGGATGCCGCTATTGGCCTTGCAAAGCTAGGAGATTTATCTGGAAAAAAAGTTATAGATCAGCTATTAAGTAGAAGTTATTATTCAAACTTCCCTGAAGTGAATGATTTTGAAGTTGAAAAAGCTTTATTAATTGCAATCGAATCATCAGGTCTTATTAAGAATGATGATTTTTTGAAAAATTTAGAAATTCTGTCAACTAAGGATCCAAGTATGAAAGTTAGAGACGCAGCTCGCAAAATGATAAAAAAATATAATATTTAAATGGCAAAAGAAAAATATATACCTAAAGCATCAATAGGGGGCAATAAAGATAAGTCCAATATATCTCGTGGTCAATTTTTAAGTTGGCTAAGTGTGGGCTGGTTAGCTTTTGTAGGTGCAACAGGAGGTTTTTTTACAATCTTGATTAGATATCTTTTTCCTAATGTTCTGTTTGAGCCGCCTCAAACATTTAAAGTAGGATTTCCTGATGATTTTGAAGTTGGAAAAATTGACTCTCGTTTTAAGAAAGAGTACAATGTATGGGTTGGTAGAAGTGAAGAGGGAATTTATGCATTATCAACTGTTTGTACGCATTTAGGTTGTACGCCTAATTGGCTTCCAACTGACAGAAAATTTAAGTGCCCATGTCATGGCAGTGGCTTTAGAATTTCTGGGATGCACTTTGAGGGGCCCGCACCAAGACCACTAGAGAGATATAAAATTAGTTTAAGTAATGATGGACAAGTTCTTGTTGATAAGACAAAAAGTTATAAGCATGAAAAGGGTGAGTGGGAAAATCCAGACTCTCTTCTAAAAGTTTAATTTAAAAAAATAAAAATGAGTAAAAAAGAAAATAAAAAACAGTCTCTACTTGATTGGCTAGGTAATTCCCAGCTTTGGAAATCTATAATTAGATCTGGAGTTCCAAGAACTCGAAGGCAAAGAATGTATGCTATTCTTGGTAATGTGTTTTTGCACCTTCATCCTGCTCGTCTGCCAAGGCACGCGGTTAAATTGGGATATACTTGGTGTATGGGGGGACTTTCTTTCTTTTTGTTTGTTGTATTGACTATAACAGGTATTTTATTAATGTTTTACTACAGGCCAACAGTTGAGTATGCATTTACAGATATAATTGATTTAGGAGAACAAGTTCCCCTTGGAATTATGAGAGAAATACACCGTTGGGGAGCGCATGCGATGGTTCTTACAGTTTGGCTTCATATGTTGAGAGTTTTTATGACAGGATCCTACAAACCTCCCAGAGAGTTTAATTGGACCGTTGGAGTAATACTAATGACACTAACTATGTTTTTAAGCTTTACAGGATATTTGTTACCTTGGGACCAATTAGCAATTTGGGCTGTAACTGTTGGATCAAATATGGCTAGAGCCCATCCGTTTATTGGCAGTGAAGGTCCTGGAGCTTCATTGTTAGCAATTGGAGATATAAATCTTGTGCATGCAGGGTCAGATGTTAGATTTGGGTTGCTTGGTGGAAGGTTTGTTGGCGAAGCAACTCTGTTAAGGTTTTATGTTTTACATTGTATTGCAGTGCCATTTATAGCAATGATTTTTATGGCAGTACATTTTTGGAGAATTAGAAAGGATGGTGGCATTTCAGGCCCCATGTAAATTTATGTTGCAATATCTAAAAGATTTTATTGACTATTTATCTGCTCCAACGATATCCTTTACTTTGTTGACAGTAATGTTCCCTTTTGTTTTTCCTCCAACAGATTGGTTCCAAAAAATGCATAAAAAGCTTGGTTTCCATCATATGTGGACTAATAAAGGTGGAATTGCAGGAATATTATTAATAACAGCTTTTTTTGTAATGGGCTTTTTAGATAAAAACTTTAATATTATTTTAACCAAGCCTGATAACTTTCCAATTATTTTAATGACCTATACAATGTTCTTCTTTATTTGGCTTGGCATGAAGAAGGCATATGTTAATGATGAAAGGCTCGATCAGGGTAAAAAGCCAGATGAATATCATGATCCAGAGGACAAAGTTCTTGTTTGGCCTGATTTAGTTTATATTGAATTGATAGCTTTAATACTCTTTACAGTTTTTTTAATTGTTTGGTCAATATTGGTAGCTGCTCCTCTTGAAGAGCCAGCAAATCCAGCCGCAACACCAAATCCATCAAAGGCTCCCTGGTATTTTTTAGGCCTCCAGGAAATGTTAGTTTATTTTGATCCATGGATAGCTGGAATTTTATTTCCTTTATTTATAATTATTGGAACTTCAGCGATTCCATATATGGATATCAATCCTAAAGGAGATGGTTATTATTCATTTAAGGAAAGAAGGGTCGGTATATTTATATTTATGTATGGATGGATTGTTTTATGGGTTTTTCTAATTGTTATAGGAACTTTTTTTCGAGGGCCAAATTGGAACTTTTTCGGGCCCTTTGAATTTTGGGATCCTCATAAAATAGAGGCTTTAAACAATGTAAATTTATCTGAATATTTTTGGGTTATAGGCTTAAACAAACCGCTACCTACAAATCCTTTAGTTCGTGAATCAATAGGAATTTTAGCTACAGCTTTCTATGTATTTTTATTACCTCCATTACTTGCCAAAACATGGTTAAAGGATATGTTCAAAGCTTATGGTCCAGTGCGTTACTCATTTTTAATGTTGTTTGGACTTTTGATGCTATCTCTTCCAATAAAAATGTATCTAAGATGGATTATTAACTTGAAGTATATTGTATCAATACCTGAATGGTTCTTTAATATTTAATTTAGGAGATTAGATTTTGGATTACCATAATGATGAGAGATATTGGAATATAAACCTTCTAAACAAGTGGTTTGCAATTTCAAGTATTGTTTTCTTAGGTTCAATGGTCTGGCTATTTATTGATGATAATGATGATGACTACAAAACTTATCAAAAAGAATTTAGAAAACTTTCAATTGATATTTCTGAAAAAAAGCTTGAAGAGGCTGAATCTAAAATAGAAGAACAAAAAGATAAGTATTTAAATAAGCTAGAATCAGCTAAAGCTGATTACAATCTAAAAAATACACTTCTTGATACAGCTCTTTCAAAAAAAGAGATTCTTAGGGGAAAGTTTTACAAAGCAAATATGGATTATTTGAGTTTCAAAGCAGAGGTAGATGAGATCCGTTACTTATTTGAAACTGAAAAATTATATTTAGAGGAAGATCCAGTTAATTATCAATATAAATATAAGGATCAATATAACACTGCATTGGATAAACTTTTATCTATGAAGCTAGATAAAGAAGATCTTGAAACAAAGCAAATTACATTAGATGACTATATTAAAGATTTAAGATCAAACCTGAAGAATGTGGAAGATGAGGTGAACAAATTCTTGAGAGAGGTTAATCTTATTCAAAACAAACTAAAAAGTTTAGATAGAGATAGAATGACCACTGCAAATAAAATTGGAGATTTTGTTAGAGATCTACCTATAATTGATTTTCTTGCGCCTTACTACAAAGTTAATCAAATTGTTGTAAATGACATTAAATACGATGTTAATTTTGCTCAAGTTGCAACTGTCGATAGGTGCACAAGTTGTCATTTAGGAATTGATGACCCTGACTACAAGGATGCACCTCAACCTTATACATCTCATCCAAAACTAGATATATTTTTAAGTTCATCGTCTCCTCATCCAAAAGAAGAGTATGGATGTACAGGTTGCCATGCTGGAAGAGCAAGAGGAATGGATTTTGTTTCAAGCACTCATACACCCAATAATAAAGAAGACAAAGAACGTTGGAAAGAGGATTATGATTGGCACAAAATGCACCATTGGCTAAAACCTATGCTTCCTACTAGATATTCAGAAGCAGGCTGTGTAAAATGTCATACTAAAAAAATTGATATACCTGGAGCTGAAAAAGTAAGCCTTGGTTTCGCTTTAATTGAGAAGTCAGGTTGTAACGCTTGTCATGCTATTGAAACAATTCCTAAAACATACAATCCTGGTCCTGATTTAACAAAAATTCATCAAAAAGTAGATAAAAATTGGACAAGAAATTGGATCCACAATCCACAAAGCTTCAGATTTAATACTTGGATGCCCCACTACTTCAATCAAGATAACAATTCTAGTCCTGAAATGATCAAAAGAAATAAAGCCGAAGTATATGCTATGACAGAGTATCTTTTTTCAGGCAATAAAAATAAAAGAAATAATGATAGTAAATATATCGGAGATAAAGAAAGCGGAGAAAAACTTTTCAATGCAGTAGGATGTTTGGGTTGTCATGTTATAGAAACTGAAAAGGTTGTTCTTACACAAGACGATAAAAAATTACCTTATGAAAGACTATTAGCTAGCTATGGATATGAAGAAAATGAAATGACATCATATGAGCTTCTTAAAAATCAAGGCCCTAATCTTATAGGTCTAGGATCAAAAACTGATGCAGAGTGGTTATATAAGTGGATTAAAAATCCAAGGTTGTATTGGCCCGAAACTAGAATGCCAAATTTGAGGTTGACAGATCAAGAAGCTAAAGATATAACTGCTTATTTACTAAGTTTTAAAAATGAAGAGTTTGAATCAATAGATGATATCGAATTTGATAAAGAAGAAACAAAAAATATTGCTTTTAGATGGCTTAAAAAAGTATATACTGAACAGGAAGCTCAATCAAGAGTTGAAGAAATGAATACTCAAGATCAGTTGCAATATGTTGGAATGAAATCAATTAATAACTATGGTTGTTACACTTGCCATAACATTGGAGGCTTTGAAAATGCTAAGCCTATTGGAGCAGAGTTAACGCATCAAGGTTCTAAACCTTTAGGTAAATTAGATTTTGGTCATATACATAATATTGATCATTCAACCTGGGGCTGGCACGAGCAGAAAATAGCTAACCCAAGAATTTTTGATAGAGGAAAAATTGTAGAGCCTGAAGATGCATCTAGAATGCCAAATTTCTATTTTAAGCCTGAAGAGGTAGAAGCAATTGTAACTGCAATTTCAGGACTAACAACTGATAAGGTATCTCCATCTAAGCTTTCAGAAACTTATGTCCAAGATCCAGCTATTTTTGAGGGTCATAGACATATAAGACAGCTGAATTGTAAAGGTTGTCATGTCATTGAAAATCAAGGTGGTCAAATAGTAGATATAACAGGTTTGGAGTATGGTCCACCAAATTTAAATACGGAAGGGTCAAAAGTTCAGCCAGATTGGCTCTTTAAGTTTTTTAAAAATCCAATGACAATTAGACCAAGTCTTCAAGTTAGAATGCCTTCTTTCCATCAAGATGATGAAGAGTGGAATAGTATAATTAAAGCTTTTCAGCATATTGATGATCAATATCTTTCTTATGAGTCTGATTTTATAGTAGACAAAAATAGTACAAAATACAAAGCAGGAGATAAGCTCCATGAGCTTGGAGCCTGCAATAATTGCCATTTTTATGGAGTTGAGTTTCCGAAGCAAGCAGCTGGTACTTGGGCTCCAAATCTTGCTTTAACAAAGTCAAGATTAAGGCCAGAATGGCTGGTAGATTGGCTTGATAATCCTCAGATAATTATGCCTGGAACAAAAATGCCAGCGCCATATATTCCTACTCTAGATATTCTAGAGGTTGATGGAGCTGAAAATATATGGGGTTCGGCATTAGTTGATCTCAAAGGTGATAGACAGGCAATGCTTATGGGCTTACGAGATTATGTTTATGCTATTAATGGTAAGCAAGATATTACTGATGAAATTAAAAAGTATTTTGAAAAAAATGGTTATGATTTTAATGAAGAAGATGATGAAGAAGATTGGGATGATGAAGATTGGTAGTCATCGCCTTTTGGCACATTAAAAAAAGTTACTTTTTAAGTCCTATTTCTCTTAACCGCTCATTTAAAAATTCTTCCGAAGTATATCTTTCAGAAAGCTTGACTTCTGGCCTAGGATGAATGAAAACTGGCATAGAGAACCTTGCAGATTGTTTTTTTTCATCTTTAGGATTAACAACTCTATGTATTGTAGAGGGATAAAAACCATTAGTACATTCTTGAAGCATATCTCCAGTATTTATGACTAACCATCCAGGGTTACATTCAACATCAATCCAAGTCTTATTTTTAGAAAGTACTTGCAATCCAGGTTCGGTAGCAGCAGCTAGAATAGTGATAAGGTTGATATCACCATGAGCGGCAGCTCTAATTGCTCCTTTTTTAGTTTTAAAATCTATAGATGGATAGTGAATAATTCTCATTAAATTCATGCTACTTTGAGTTGACATTTTTGAAAGTGGCATAGAAAATTTTTTTGTTATATCTTCAGGGGTAAAAGAATCAATCCAATGCAATAGTGTATTGCCAATACCCAAGAGACTTTGATATAAACTCTTTGTATCTTCACTTATTTCAATTGGATATTTTCCCCATTCGTAATAATGAAAAAATTCCTTCAAATCTTTAATTTTATAACCTTTGGCATTTTCTGAAAAAAGTGGAAAATATCCATCTTGTAGCTTTGGATCGAAAGTATATTTATGTTTTTCATTCATTTTAAAAAACCTATCCCACTCTTTAGTCACTGAAGTAAAGAGATTGTAATCTATAGGATGATTTTTTATTACAGCAAATCCAATACTATGCAGGGATTCAACTAGCTCCTCCGCTGCAGTATTTGATTTAAAATTAATTAGACTGATTTTTTGATTCATATAAATTAGTGTATTTTTGGTCTTACTACGCCTTTGTTGATAAATTTTTTTTTTAATATATTTTGTTCATTTAAAGGTAAATTTATAAAATCCATACATTTTTTTGAGCAACAGCCATTATAGTCATTGTAGCATTTATCACATTGTATGAATAAAATATGACATGCTTGGTTTTCGCAATTTCTATGCTCATCACTTGAGCTGCTACAAATATGGCAATTACTAATTATATCATCTGTAATTCTTTCCCCAAGCCTATTGTCAAAAACAAAGTTTTTTCCAATAAATTTATTCTCCAAATTTCTATTCTTAACTTCGTGAAAATATTGGATTATACCACCATGTAATTGTTTGATATTTTTAAATCCATTAGCAATAAGATATGAGCTTGCTTTTTCACATCTAATTCCTCCAGTACAGTACATTACAACCTGACTATCTTTACTATCTTTTAGTAACTTTTTAACAATGGGTAGTTCTTCCTTGAAGGTGTCAGCATCTGGACAAATCGCACCCTTAAATCTTCCAACCTCACTTTCATAGTTATTTCTCATATCTATTAAAATGGTATTTGGATCATTAATTGTTTTGTTAAACTCTTTTGCATCAATATGCATTCCCGTTCTATTTATATCAAAATCTTTACTGTTTAAGCCATCAGCAACGATTTGATTTTTCACTTTTATAGTTAACTTAAGGAATGAATTATGGCTATCTTGAACGGCAACCTTAAAGTCAATATTTTTAAACTCGATGTATGAATTTAAAATATTTTCTAAAGTTTTAAGTTTGTTGCTTGGAAGGCTGAGTTGAGCATTAATTCCTTCATTTGCAATGTATATTCTTCCCAGAACACATATTTTATTCAATTTGATAAAAATATCGTCTCGAAGATCTTTAGGATTAGTAATATTTACATATTTGTAAAAAGAAAGAGTAGATCTCTTAAAAGTCTCATTTTCAAGCTTATCCTTTAGCTGATCTTTATTGTTTTGATTATATAAATCACTTAATCTATGTTTACTCATTATCAGTCCACATGTTTGAGAAAATAGTGATTTCACAGTCCTCTTTACTCCAAACTTTTAAGGATTTATAGTTTGAAGAATTTTTTTTATTATATTGCCTATGTTCATTGTCGCAGTAGGGCATAGATTTACTTTTGCCACATGTACATATACTACACTTTGTGTTTGATTTTATTTTAACAGTTAGTGAACTTTCTGGTATCATAAACAATTCCTTAGTTGTTAATTTACATTGTAGAATTTATTATATTAATTCAAACTTAGGAAAAGATAAAAATGAAGAAATTATTTAGACATATCTCTTTTACAGAAATGAAAAATCTGAATTTAGATGATTTTTCATTAATAGATATTAGAATGCCAGATGCATATAAAGATGGTCATATAGAGGGATTTGTTAATATTACAAATAATATAGTAAAGGACTTTATAGATCAAACTAGTAAAGAAGCTAATATTATTGTATGTTGCTATCATGGTAATAGCAGTCAAGGGTTTAGTCAGTCACTTTGTGAACTTGGTTATAAGAATGTTTATTCTCTTGATGGAGGGTATGAGGGATGGAAAACTAACTGTATTGAAAGTGAGTGAAAGAGCTATCCATTTAACTTATAAATTTCTATGGATTATTACAGTAATTTTAGTCTTCTTCCATAATAGAGAAAGTTTAATTCAAAAGATATTTGCCATAATCTTATTGGTTATAATGACAACTGTGTTGTGTTTTAGAGTTTTAGAATCAAAGAAGAGCTGGAAAAAGGATTTAGAAGAAGATCAAGACAAACTGCTTTAGTAGTACATTTTGAGCATATTATTTATATCTTGTCTTGCTATTGAAGTCTCCCAATCTGTCCCATCATAGGCATGTAGTAACTCACCACTTGGACCAATTAAAATTGATCTCATTGTATGACCTATATTGTTTTCTTCTACACCCCAAAATTGACACATTGATTGTTTGGTGATTATATACAGATCATTTACTCTACCTTTACTTGAAAAAAACTTAATATTTGAATTTTCTTTTTCCATTATTCCATAGATATTTTTTAGAACATTTGGAGAGTCATAAAGATAATCAAAACTAATAAGAATAAATTCAATATTGTTATTTTCCTTGAAGTAATTTGCAAGATATTGATTTTTATAAACAATTGCTGGGCACATATCAGGCATCGGGCACTTTGAAAAGATGTATGAAATTAGTCTTATTTTTCCATTGCTATCAGAAATTCTCACAAGATCATTTGAGGTATTTAAAAATGAAGCATTATATATAGTATCACCAATTTCAATTGGATCATATATGTCTTTCTCCCAAGTATTATTCACATTTTTTTTATTTTCAAGTGATTTTCCAATAATTGAAAAAGAAGATGAAAAATGTTTTTTATCCTCTAGAGTTAAAAGGAAGTGCACGCTATCCTTTAAATTAAACTTTTCCAAATTTACACTTGGGTGAATATTAAATTCCATTTCCATCGGATCCATAAATCCTGGTATAGTATCATGATCAATGAGCATTTTCATTTTGTCTGGATATATTCCATTGATGACCCCTTTAACTTTATATGAAGACTTATTGGAGCAACTGAAAGTTATAAAAAAAAGGTAGCAAATTAGAGCTACCTTTTTAAAAATAAAATTATATTTCATTAACCTATTTTTTGAAAGTAATATCAAGTTTTGTATCTTTATCGCTAATAGTAACTTTATTTGAAATTTTTCCTTTATCACCAAACTTTTCTTGCCACGCTATTACTTCATATTCACCTGGTGGAATATTTTCTATTTTATAGTTTCCTTTACTGTCAGAGATAGAAACATATGGATGATCAAGAACAATACCATAAGCGCTCATCCATCCATGAACATCACACTTTATTTTAAAGGGCTCTTCAGTTTTTGTCCATGCTTTTACTAAGTCAGGAGTACCTGCTGGCTGACCTGCATTGAATGGATTTATTTTCGATTGAGAGTTAACGTTATGCATTTCCTTGTCACTGTTTTTTATCCTAAGCTCTTGTCCTTTAACTAATGAGAATACATGTGGAGTATATCTACAACCTAGCTGATCTAGAATAACAGGATCTTTAGGTGCCTCAACTTTTTTATTAGTTTTGAGCCAGACAATAACATTTTGAAAATTACCTTTTTCATCAACTCTTACTGACTCATATGGTATTGGAGACTTTCCTTTTCCACAAATTTGCTGTTTTGCTTTTTTGTTTGCTAGTTTTTTAACTTTTTTAGAATCAAATTTAATGTTTCCAGTAAGCGAGCCAGCTAAGATAACACCTGTAAATAGAAAAGGTATTAAAAAGTACAAGGTTTTTAGTGTTTTCATGTAATACTCCTTTATATCGGTAAATAATTATATTAAAATTTAGTGTTGTATTAGTTAAACAAACAAACAATTTAGTTGCTAAAAATGTATATTCTTTTATATCTAAGCTATTTATTAATAATCTCATCATTTGCAATTGTTTCGTTATCAATTATTTATGGACAGGTTATTTTTTTTATGTTTGATTCAAACTATGTCTTTTTTGATAGTAATGCATTTTTTGGATCAATGCTGTATTCAATCACTCAATCTTTTGTTTTATTTTACATAGTCGGACTATCTAGGGGAATAGTAAGTATATCCAACCTTCCTCAAAATCGTTCAAAGAAAATATTAAACAACAAATCAAAGAATTACTCCCATACAATGCTTAGTGTTTTGATTGTTGGTTCTGCATATATAATTGCAGGCGCTGTTGATAATGAATTTCTTGATCCTTATTTTTACATTATATTGGCTAACTTAGGTTTGATACATTATCTGATTTTAATAAAGTGGCAACATAAAGCCTTAAAGGATTGTATTTTAACATTAAAATCAATTGAGCCAAAATAATGTACTACATTGCAAAGTTGCTTGAGTTGATTGGTTTGCTAATTATAGGAATTGGATTTTTCATTAGCCTGCCTCATTTAATGAGTTCAAAATTTTTTGTATTTGGAATAATGTTTTTTGCTATGGGTTTTGTGATAGAAAAATTCGTACTTTCTGAATGAAAAATATTAATAAATTTAGACATGAAAAAAGTAGATCATTTAAAATCGGTTCCAGAGCTTCCAGAGTCTATTAACAGCAAAAAGACTAAGCCTAGATCTATTGCAGTTGTTGATGAGGATAATTGTACAGGCTGCGAAGCTTGTGTGCCCTTCTGTCCTGTTGATTGCATTGAAAAGAATCCAGATGATAAATATGATTTTCCAATAATACCACCTGTTCAGGTAAGATTTAATGAATGTATTGGATGTCAAATTTGTGCTAAAGTTTGTACAAAGCTTACATGGGATGCAATTAGAATGATTCCTACTGCGGAATTTGAAAAGAGATATAATATAAAAATTGATTAAGGAGTCAACATTGAGCGATCATAGTAGTCATCATGAAGAAAGTTTTTTAAGAAAGTATATTTTTTCTATTGATCATAAGATTATTGGAATACAGTATGGGATTACTTCATTATTTTTTCTTTTGTTTGGATTTTCATTAATGCTTGTTATGAGGTGGCAGCTTGCATATCCAGACACTCCAGTGCCTTTAGTCGGTGGATTGATAAAGTGGCTGGCAGAGTTGAATGGTTTTGCTAGTAATGGAAATCTTCCTCCTGACTTGTACAATGTATTCGGTGCAATGCATGGTACTATAATGATTTTCCTTGGAGTTGTTCCTATAGTTGTTGGGGCATTTGGAAACTACTTAGTTCCACTTCAGATTGGAGCTCCTGATATGGCTTTTCCTAAGCTTAACATGGCTAGTTATTGGACATATTTTGTTGGTGGTGTTGTTATGGTTGTGAGTTTCTTTATTCCGGGAGGTGCTGCAAATAGCGGTTGGACCTCATATCCTCCTCTATCTGAAATAACAACTGCAACTCATGGTCAAACCTTTTGGCTTATAGGAATGATATTTTTAATAACTTCCTCACTGTTAGGCTCAATGAATATAATTGTAACAATTGTTCAGCTTCGTGTAGAAGGTTTAACTTGGATGAGGCTTCCATTTTTTATATGGACACAGCTAATAACATCATTTTTGTTGGTTCTTGCATTTCCTCCACTTGAAGCTGCAGGTATTTTACAGCTAATGGATAGAGTTGCAGGCACTAGTTTCTTTTTGCCAAGCGGTCTGGTTGTTGGTGGCGAAGTATTAGCAAATAGTGGAGGTGGAAGCCCCTTACTGTGGCAGCATCTATTTTGGTTTTTAGCTCATCCTGAAGTTTATGTTCTGATATTGCCAGGAATGGGTGTGATTGGAGAAATTATTGCTAATAACACAAGAAAGCCTCTTTGGGGTTATAAGTCACTTGTATATGGTATAACATTCTTAGGTTTTATGAGTTTTATCGTTTGGGCGCATCATATGTTTTTAACTGGTATGGGACAGGCTATGAGTGTATTTTTCCAAACTACAACTATGATCATTTCAATACCTTCTGTAATAGTTCTTACTTGTTTCTTAATTTCTCTTTGGGGAGGGTCCATCAGGTTTAACACACCAATGCTTTTTGCTCTTAGTTGGTTGCCAATGTTTGGTATTGGAGGACTAACAGGATTGCCACTTGGCCTAGCACCACCAGATATTCATTTGCATGATACTTATTATGTTATTTCTCATTTTCACTATATAGTTGCCCCTGGAACAATTTTTGCTATTTTTGCAGGAATTTATTATTGGTTCCCAAAGGTAACTGGGAAAATGCTAAATGAGAGATTAGGTAAAACACACTTTTGGTTTTCTTTAATATTTATGAATGGAATTTTCTTTCCAATGCTGATTCAAGGTTTAGCTGGAGTTTCAAGGAGGTTAGCAGATGGAGGTATAACCTATGCGCATGCTCAAGGTGTAATCCATTATAACTCATTTATGTCAGCATCTGCATGGTGGTTAGCGGTTGCTCAAATACCTTTTATTGTAAATATTATATGGACTTTAATTAAGAAAAAAGATAACCCTGTAGATCCAAATCCATGGAAAGCAACTACTATAGAATGGACAGATACTACATCGCCTCCTTTAGGTCATGGAAATTTTGAAAAAGAACCAGTTGTTTATAGAGGGCCTTATGAATATAGCGTTCCAAATGAGAAAGAAGACTATATTCCTCAAACAAAAAAATAAAGGATATTTATGGATATAAAAATACCATTTAATGAAGAGTTAAGGCCAGATACTGGACTTTATAATGCTAAGCTTGGGGTATGGCTTTTCCTCGCATCTGAGGTAATGCTATTTGGAGCTTTGTTCTCAGCATACGTACTTCTAAGAGTTGCAGCTCCAATATGGGATAATAGTATTTTAAATATTCCAATGGCAACAATTAATACTGTTGTTCTTATTACTTCAAGTGTAACAATGATAATGTCTTGGGTGTCTCTGAAAATGAAAAATCTTGAAAAATATAAGCTTTATATGGGATTAACAATTTTATGCTCAGTGGTTTTTTTGATAATAAAGTATTTTGAATATTCATCAAAGTTTGAGCACGGTTATTATCCATCTACTAATACATTTCTGGCTATTTATTTTACAATGACAGGTTTGCACATGCTTCATGTTCTTGGAGGAATAGTTGTAAATTTTTACTTATGGATTCCTGGCGTAAAAATGTGGGAAACTGAGCCTGAAAGATTTACAAATAGAATAGAAATTGCTGGTTTGTATTGGCACTTTGTAGATTTAGTTTGGATTTTCTTATTTCCAGCACTTTATTTATTGTAAAATTTATAGGAGAAGAGATGTCAGATTCAGATCATGATATAAAAAAGCATATTTCAGTTTACAGAAATGTGTTTCTAGCGTTATTATTCTTTACAGTTTTAACTGTTTTGGTATCTTATGTCGAGTTTGATGCAACAGAAAGATATATTGCAGGTGCAGTATTTATTGGACTTATAATTGCGTCAGCAAAAGGTTATTTAGTTGCAGCGCATTTTATGCATTTAAATAATGAGAAGCCTATGATTAATTGGAGTTTAATTCTTACTGTTATATTTTTTATAGTCTTATTGTTTATGCCTCTGCTTTGGGATATGAATAATATGGGAAAAGATGTTGATTACTGGGGCGGAGAAGATCAAAAATTGGAAATTTATCATGATGTCAATTAAATCATTTCATATATTTTTTGTTGTAATTTGTTCGGTATTTTTTTTCTTAATTGGTATTTATAATTTAAATAACTATTTAATTTTGAAAGATTCAAGTTTACTTATGTATAGTATTGGATCAATGATTGGGACCATTGCTTTACTTATTTATGGTAATAAATTTCTTAAGAAAATAAAGAATATTGATCATGCTTAGTTTATACAGATCTATATTAATAGTTTTTTTTATTTCCAATTTTTTAAATGCTTGCGCTGTTTGCTATGGCTCACCTGATGATGTTATTACAATTGGTATGAGAATGGCAATTCTTACACTACTAGGCTTTATTGTTAGTGTTTTAATAGGAATATTATTTGTCATTAGACATTTTATGAAACAATCAAAATTAAATGAATTAAAAGGATAGAAGATGGATGTATTTCAATCAGTAGGAAAGCTCAGTGAGTATCTTGGTCTCCCAGTTAATAGCTCGGAGCATGGATATATTATAGACTATATGATAGGATGGGTTCATTGGCTTATGCTGGTACTATTTATAGGATGGGGAGCTTTTTATATTTACTGTATTATAAGATTTGCTTCTAGAAATAATAAAAAAGCAAGTTACCATGGAGTAACTAGTAATTATTCTACATATGCAGAAGCAGGGGTGATATTGTTTGAAGCTTTCTTATTAATTGCTTTTGCAGTTCCATTATGGTCAATGTTCAAAACTGATTTACCTGATGAACATAATGCAGTTAGGGTAAGAGTTATTGCTCAGCAATTTCAGTGGAATATACACTATCCTGGTAAAGATGGAATATGGGGTCCTCTAGATCCTGAATATATTGATGGTGAAAATCCTATAGGTTTAATCAGGGAGGAAGATGGACCTGGCGCTGATGACATAGTAGTTATAAATGATCTTCATTTGCCAGTCAATAAAGAGACAATAATTTATTTGACATCAATGGATGTCATTCATAGTTTTGCTCTACCTGAAATGAGAGTTAAACAAGATGCCATTCCAGGCCAAGAAATTCCTGTTTTCTTTACACCAAAAATGACAAGTGAAGAGTTTTTAAAAAAGATAGAGGGCACTTCTAGAGAAGGTATGGGTTATGAGATTGCATGCGCACAACTTTGCGGAAATTCTCATTATAAGATGCGTGGATTTATGACAATTGAATCGGAAAGTGAATATAATAATTGGCTCGAAGAACAAGCTGATGAGATAGAGATATGGTAAAATTGATTTTTCAATTTTTATATAGCCAATTTTCAATAGAAAAAACTTCTAGTTCAACGCCTTTTAATAGCCTGTTGAAATCCAATAAAAAATTCATTGCCTGAATTTCATAATTAGCATTGGATTTAAATAGCATGAAATTTGCATTTACGAGGTCAATACATTTTTCCCAATTAGCATCTTTATATTTTTCTGAAATATTAATTATTAAATTTGTATAGAAATTGTTTTCAGCAATATTTTCTATTAAATAGTTATGCTTAATAATATCTGATAGAATACTATTAAGTAAAATAAAAATTGTGTTAACATCGCCATTTTTATTTGATACTTGTAATAGTTCAATTGCTTTTGGCATCTGATTTATACTTTTCATAAAAATAAATTTTTCAATCAAATGAATTATACTTTCAAAATATGAATCTTCTTTCAATGTCCAATCTAAAGCATTTCTTAAGTTCCCATTACACATCTTTGTAATTAGGGGATTGTAATGAAATTCTTTGTAAGTGTTTATATAATTACTTATTAATTCAGTATTTGGATTATTTATCTTTATAGTTTGGCTTCTTGATTTTATTGTATCAAGCAGTTGATCATATTCAGATGTAACTAATATAAAAATAGTTTTTTTAGGTGGCTCTTCTAATATTTTTAATAAAGAATTTCCAGATTCCTGTGTTGGGTGGCAAAGCTTGTGTGCATCTAAAATAAGGACTATTTTAAAATTGTCATTAATACTACCTAAAAAAATAGTTTTTTTTAATTCTCTTATAGAGTTAATCAGAATTTTATTGGCACCAGGAAGATTTATTTTGCTATATGGATTAAGCGTCTTGTTTTTTAGTCTTTCAGCTAAAAGAAGTCTGTTTTTTTCAGAAAGTGCTTTTGAAGTAGAGTCATTTTTACTTTTAATTTTTCCTCTTGGTAGTGGATATATTAAACTAATATTTTCATTTTGAAGATTTTTTACTTTGATGCAATTATAGCATTCTCCACATGGCTTAATATCTCCTGATTTACAAAAGATCATAGCACATAGTTCAATGGCATGAGCTTCCTTTCCAATTCCATCATCTCCATAAAGAATAATGCTATTAGGAAGTCTATTATTTTTAACTATAACGCTCATTTTCTCGAAGAATGAGTTATCTCTAATTAAATTTTTATATATCATTTTCTTTTTTTAAGCCAACTTTCTGGATTTAGTTTTTTTTGATTTCCCCATACTTCAAAATGAAGAATTCCT
>MDTB01237282.1_pt1 | contig 21854 bp, 16 predicted proteins | sample 811161 | NCBI WGS metagenome assembly MDTB01 (sample SAMN05326650, study PRJNA326480) | marine metagenome | isolation source: seawater | place: Mediterranean Sea | collected 2009 | reverse complement strand
CAATGTAGTAATAAGGGTCCACAGGAATACAATGTCCTCCAACGCCTATTCCAGGAGTATGCCTGTGAAAATTCCATTTTGTAGAAGCAGCCGCAAGCACTTCCTCAACATCAACTCCTATTTTTGGGAGAACTATGGCAAGCTCATTAGCCAATGCAATGTCAATGTCTCTCTGTACATTCTCTATCAGTTTGGAGGCCTCAGCCACCTCTATTTTTCCCACATATGTCGATCCTTCTTGTGAAATCCTACCAAACAACTGCGTCAACCATTCGCCCCAATCTCTGTCGTCGCAGCCAACTATTTGTGCTACAGAATCTATTCCACGTTCAAAATCACCAGGATTTACTCTCTCAGGACAATATGCAAGAGTGACATCATTTACTGTAGAAATTCCCATTTTTTCGCAAAGTCCGCCAATTATTTCTCTTGTTACTCCTGGATATACCGTGCTCTCCAGAACAATGACTGTCATTTTTTCCGTGTCAATATTTTCCAGGATATTTCTTGAAGCATTTTCTACGTAACTAAGGTCTGGAGTTTTGTCTTTCCTCACCGGGGTCGGGACAGTAATCAGAACTACATCAGAAGTGGGAATTGCCTTCGAAAAGTCATCCGTCACATGCCATCTTACAGTGTCGGAAGGAATTGATAGATCAGAACTAGAATCAATTAGTGGACTTCTCCCTTCCTTCAATTCGGAAATTACCCTTTCTGAGACATCCACCCCAGTTACTTTGAATCCAGCTTCATAAAATGCGATAGCCGTTGGAAGGCCTACATATCCTAATCCAACCACGCATATGTTTTCCTCTCCTGAAACTTTGGTTGGAACTGAAAAACTCTCTTGGTCGCCTCCCATGACTAAGCGTCTAATGTTTGGTTCATAATACGATTGAATAGGTGATAGTATTACGATTGGGTTTTTGTCCAACCTCCTTCAGGTTCACTCGGCGAAACTTATGGAAGTGAGTGGTCAGGCCGTAAGTTACCATCTGAAAAAATCTCTAGAGAATGGTGATTGGGACCAAATAGAAGCAATTTGTACGGAGAATGAAAAAATACTTACAGACGCGGAAAGAACCTACTGGATCAGATCGAAGTATATGTTGGGTGCTTTCGAAGAATGCTATGACTTGTGCTCAATTTTTACTGAAAAAAAGGAAATTAAGCCAAGTATTGAAGTCTGTAGGTTTATGCTAAGATCCGCAAAGAAAATTCAGGATGATGCGAAATTATTGTTATCACTAGAATTCTATTCTGAACATTTTCCGGAAGACTTGGAACTGCAGAAACAAATTATTCGACATCATTATTCGCAAAATGATTTTGTCGCGTGCTTGGACTCTTGTAACAGTGTAATTGCACTAGAATCGAATAACTTAGTAGCTATTAGGTATAAGGCACGCTCATTAACTAAACTAGCAGAAAATACCCCTTTGATTATTGATTCTTGGAATGAATTATTGACAATCTTGGATAACGATTTAGAGGCTTTGAACAACATTGCAAGATGTCATATTTCCGAATTGAAATTGGAAAAAGCCTCCGAAATAATTTCTCTTTTAATGAAATTAGATTCTGATTACGGGCCCACTCAGACCACCATGGCAAAATTTGTTTCAGCAAACGGCGACCAAGAAGAAGGTGAAATTTCTTCCGGATTCCGGACACTATACGCTAGGGGTGAATATTCTGAACTAATTGAGAGTCTAGGAGGTTTGAGGTCTTGGAAAAAATGGAATGAGGAAGAGGCAGTATTTATTTTCCGGTCTTTACTAAAGCAAAAACATTTCAAAAAAGCAATAAATTTGTACAAAAAACCAAGCCAACCATTTCAACAATACCATCGAATAGTTTCTGAAGTTGCGACTGCTTACAGAGAGTCCGGAGACGCAACAGGTCTGAAGGAGACAATGCTTAATCTAAGGAAATTGAGTAGTCACAACTTCGATGCCTCAAAACACTATCTTCGACATTTGCTGTATTTCGAAAAAAAGGATGATGTTGTGGCTTCGGAGATAGAAAGAATGATCCAAGAACACGGGAAATCAATTCAATTTACTTCAGTTAGATTTATACTGAAATCTGGCAGGTATAATTTGATTAAGAAATCGGGCATTTCGTCTAGCATTTCAGATCTTCTTGATCCTATTCATGGTTCTCTTGCAAGGCAAAATGCAGGAGATTTTTCCATTCTCTGGGAAGAATTGGATCATAAGTTCTCTCATGCTTTGTCAAGTACAGAACCTAACGATTCCCCATCCTCTTTCCATGATGAAATGGTGAGTTCTGGAGTATTTTATCCCACAATGAAAAATGAAAACTTCTCTAAACTCCTGAAATTTCCAGAGGATTCAGAGTCACTTTTTGATTTCGAAGAAATCTGCCAAACCGTCTCAAAGAATGCCTACTATTTCGATTCGAAATCTGCTAACTCGGATTTAGCAATTTTCTGCTCATCAAATTCTGGGAGAATTCCATTGGAATCAGACTTCTCCAGAGTCATTAGACTCTCTACAAATATGACGAAACAGGGAGTAATTGTTTCTCAATTCTCCATGTCCCTGGAAACTGAGAAGATTATATCTGAAAGACTCTTTTTAGAAGATCCGAGGAAAAATTTGGGCAGGTTTTACCCAACAATACAGCAACTTGGACCTTTCTACCCGATGATTATTTCCTCAATGATGAAAATAATCTCCGAGCATTACCCCTCAGAAGTTTGGTATGATGATGGAAGTAATATTGCCAAATTAGTCGCCACCATTCTGGGCTATCCGACAGAGAGGATTAGGCATTTTTACGGATAATGGGTGCTTCTTAACATAGATGTTATCAGTTTGTTATCCCTGAGCAGTTCATGGGGAGAATCGCCGGGTCTAGGATTTTGGTCACAGGTGGGACAGGAAGTATTGGTTCTGAAATAGTTCGCCAACTTATGAAGAGAAATCCATCCCATATCACAGTTCTTTCTAGAGACGACTCCAAGCAATTCTACCTAAAGGATGAGCTTTCAGGAAGACAAGATGTTACCTTCATCATCGGAGATGTTAGGGATCGCGAGTCCCTACACAGAGCCTTCAGAGGGGGAGTCGATATTGTGGTACATGCAGCAGCCCTTAAGCACGTAGAAATTTGTGAACTCAATCCTACGGAATCAGTAAAGACAAATATACTCGGTACTCAGAATGTTGTGGATCTTTCTATATCTAATGGGGTTAAGCACTTAGTTACCGTTAGTACGGACAAGGCGGTAAACCCCTCAAATACAATGGGAGCGACCAAATACCTATCAGAGAAGATCACTTTAGACAGCAATTCCAAGTCACCTGTAACCTCATTATGTGTTAGGTTTGGAAACGTCCTCTCAAGTCGGGGTTCTGTTATTCCTTCCATGGTTAAAGGAATGAAGAAGAATGGGAAAATATGGGTCTCAGACGGGAAGGTGACCAGATTTGCAATCCCAATAGATGAAGCAGCATCTCTCGTTCTAGATGCGATCGAATTAAGCATTGGGGGGGAAATATTCGTCTTGAAAATGAAGGCTTTTTCTATTGATCAACTGGTAAGGGTGATGTTATCTTGTGGAATAAGTGAAGGAGAGGTAGAAGTAGAATACCGCGGATTAACCCAGGGTGAGAAACTACACGAGGATCTTGTCTCAGAAGATGAGATACTGAGACTCTGGGAAAGCGATAATCATTATGTGATAATGCCCCACGGTTTCGAAGAGCCTTCAGATTTTTATTTATCTAAATCAAATAGGGAGGTATACAATTCGGGAAGTGAAAATATGTTTTCTGATAACGAAATTAAGTCAGAAATATTGAGGTACATAAATGAGCCATGATTTTTACAAGCCACCAGTAAATCTTTCTCTACCAGCCTCATTATGCTCCCACACGCAATCGAACATCTGCTCATAATACATAGCACTCCAATCAGCAACCCTTTCTTCTACATTTTTGTATGCATTAACTCCCATTCTCTGAAGTTGATTTATTTTTGAGTAACATTCCTCTAAAGCCTCGATTAAATCCTCAGTTGTCCTAGGGATTAGCCAGCCACAATTTTCGTCTATCACTTCTGGAGCAATTCCCGCATTTGTAGAGATTACTGGCCTCCCACAGGCCATGGACTCTAGAAGCGGCATTGGGGTGCCCTCATTTGCAGACATACAAAGGTAGACGTGCCCCTTTGAGTAAAACTCGCCCATTTTGCTGTGTTTGATTGGATTTGCTTTCGTCGTAGTTATTAATTCAACAAAATCTAGACTATCGATTGCTGGCAAAATGTGTTGGTAGAATCCCTTGACGTCTCCATGATGTGAGGTCTCTGGATCTCCAGCCCAGCAGACCTTCAGTTTTCCCTCATATGCTGGTAGTGGTCTAGGGTAAAACTTACTTGTTTCATATCCAGTAGGGGCGTAGAATTTATTCCCTAATCCTGGAAATTTTTCCATTAGCTTTCGCGAGGAAAAACCTACTGCGGGATAATCTTCTAGGATTTTTTCGACTTCCGCGAGTTCCAAGTTCCTCTTCAACCAAGAGTTATGTGATTGCACTGTAACACAGACTTTGTTCACATCTAGATTTTCTATCAAATGACCTCTGAGTAGCATATCGTACCAGAAAAATCCCATTACTACGTCATAATCATTAGCATCTACCGAATCTGTTCCTCTGATCAAATCTCTGAAGTATACTGTAGTCGACTCATATTTGCGGAATTTACTTGCTATCGATTTCGCGATAATATCATACGCCCAGTTCTCGACATCTGCGACCATTAAAACAGATCTAGACCTCACAATTAAACCCCCGAATACAACTTGTTCACATTCTTTGAATACGCTTTATATCCGAACTTTTTCTTAACAAATTTTACACCTTTTTTATTTGCGTTCTTTGCGTACTCTTTATCCGAAAGGACTTCTTTCAAAAGCTCGCCAATTTTAGACGGAGAATCATCATAAGCAATAATTCCTGTTTGTCCCTCAATAATACACTCTCTAGAGCCACCTGCATTTGTTGCCACTACCGGGACTCCGCATGCCTGTGCTTCAATAATTACATTCGGCAGACCTTCCACTCTCGATGTAAGTAGTAAGCAATCGAAGTTTCTCATATACTCTCCAACCTTTTCTGAGAATCCCACAAAGTGAACCCTTCCTCTGAGAATTTCTGAATTCTGGACGATTTCTCTAGATTTATCAAACTGCGGGCCATCTCCAACCATTACGAAATGAACTTCTTTGCTGTTATCCCAAACAATTTCTTCCAATAATAAATCTCTATCCCCTTCTTCGTTATCCGAAAACCACTCCGAAAGTTCCAGTGACTCACTATCATTCGTGGCACCCAATATCCTCTCTGCTACTTTCAGAAATAGCCATGGCCTCTTATCTGTGGTAAATCTGCCTACATAACCAATCACCATACAATTCTGATCGATCTCAATTTCAGATTTCAGATTGAATTCGTATTCAGTTTTCATTATCCATTTCGAAACATCAAGACCATTATGGACAGTAACATTCCTATTTTCCGGGACATCAAGCCATTCGATGTATTCCATCTTACCGAAATCAGAGTTATGAGTTAGCAACACATCATTAGATTCAAGGAGAAGCCTATAGCACTCTCTGTAAGATCTACCCTGTCTTGCTGCCAACCTACCCTTCTGCGGAGGCGGTAAGGTTCGAGCAGACATTACAATCCTACTGACTCCCGAGATCAGTGCTGCTATTCCTCCGTAGATGTTACAATAGTCCTGCCAAGTGTGAGCAACGTCATATTTTCCTTCAGAGTAAATCTGGACTAAATTCATTAATCTTCTAGCTTTAAGATTACTTAGATGACCTATTATTCTGGCAACTTCTTCTGAAACCAAATTATTGGGTCCGGGTTTGATATATTCAATTATGTCCAAGTCTTCAACTGGAAGATTCCTGTAGTATGTGTTCTCAATATTGGATTTATTAGGGACTCTGTGCGTAATTAGCGAAAATCCTGAATTCTTGACTTCTCCGTTTCCTAGTAACTCCAGAAGAAGTGAGGCCTGTCTTTCGGCTCCACCAATATCCAGAGTGTGACTATGAATCGCAACCCTCTTCTTAACCCTCCTTTTTTTATTCGATTCGACTCTTGAAGTTGATAACTCCTTTAGTTTCCTTATCACTTCTACATCAGTGAAAATTGGCTCTGAAATAATTTGCTCCTCGTTTATCAGCCTTGGGTCAATTTGGAAGTCACTCATCATCTTCTGAATTTTCCTGCCCGTCTCAATTACATCTCTATCTCTCTGTCCTATTACGAGTGCCTTTCTTATGAAATGAAATGCTATATCGAGCCTATCAAGTGCGAGAAATGACTTAGAGATAAAAAGTGGAATTTTGACACTATTTGGATCCATAATTATCGCCAAATTAAGCTCATCCAGATAGTCTTCTGAAAGTCCGAAATCATACCCTACAGTTGCAACAATGGCTCTTTTTTCAGCAGAGTGGCAATATAAATCTCTAATCGTTTTGTGATGTCCCAGGCACAAAGCATCTTCTCCCATTTTGAATAGAGAAAAGAAATGCCTCGTCAGCTCTGGAAGATTAAATTCTCCTTTTAGAATTCCTTCAGTAGTAATCTCAAGATATTCAGAGAACATTCCCAATTTGAAATATATAGATTTTAAACTTGCCAAATCTGACCTTTGTAGAGATCCTTCCTTATCCTGGAAAACCCTCATTTCATTTTTCGCAGTCTCAAGATTTCCAATCTCAATCAGGTACCTCCACCTCTCAATTTTCGAGAAATCATCTTGATGAGATTCCAGTAACTGTTCAACTTGACCGTAGAAACCTAGGACAATTAGAGATCGTATTTTCGATGAAGTGATTTTCCTGTCGAACTCTTTTCCAAGACCAAAGTGATCAATAACAGCAATGACCTCCTCATCCTGATTATTTGAATGACAAATATTCACATATTCTTCAATCATTCTTCGGAAATTCTTCTTCTTCACTTCTCTCTTTTCTAGTGCCATTAACTCTTCCGTGATTTCACTCATCTCAAATTGACTTCCAAATCTAATCACCCTAATCGAGCAATAGATCCTAGTTAGTTTGTCAATTCTAAGAGTTTTAACTAGGGAGGATATGTCGGAAGGATTTGAGATTCTCGAATATCTTTCTATGAAATAAACAACCGAATCCGCATCAGGCTTTGCTTTCTTTGAAATTCTAATCAGCATTTCTTTCGGAGGCATGGACCCACTATATTTCTCTACAACGTTGAAATAAGATCTAAGAAATTTAAACGAGTCAGAGTATGAATTTGAGACGAGGTAACATAGTTCCGTATGTTCTCTAAACATGCCATTCACTTCTAGAGAGTTTGCAATTCTATCAATAGTAGAAGCTTCCCAAGAATTTGCAGTTTGCCTAATTAAATCGAAAACTAAATCATTTCTGGAAGCCCCATTTGCGGATATTACGTATAACTCCAATAACTCTGCCGAATCAGAAATTCCGTGCAAAATATAAGGATTAAGAACACGCAGAGATTCTTCGAATCTTTTGTTTTCTATTAGAAGCCTAGAAACTACTAGGGCGTCTCTCAAACGTATTCTCTTTTGCCTATCTAGTGTATCTCTGAATAGATCTATAATTTCAAAGCCTCTTCCCTCATCAAGAATTTTTTTGGCGGTCCCTCTTTTCGAAATTAGATTGTAAAGTAGATTTTCAGAAGTCTCCACATCCCCGGAGAAACCAATCTCCCTGATATTTGAAATGGATTCGGAAACTCCCAGTGAGCCATTATCAATACTCTCTACAAGTGTCTTTTTGGCATCAGCAATTATCCCTTCTGCACCGCCCCGGTCCCCCATCCTCCTCAGAGTCCTCGCTAAAATGAAATTACCCTTGAAAGAAACATTTTCCTTTCCAAAAGTATCTATAGAGAGTATTATTCCTTCATTGTCTCCTACGGTATAGAGAATATCTAAAACAGAATCAAAATGTCTTGAAATATTTATTTTTAAAACCGATTTTTTGGCCAAAAGGGTGCATTTTTCTACTTCCCCGATAGCCCTGTAAGACAGTAATAAGATATTGTAAGATTCAAAGTTCTCATCCCTGGGGTGCACTCTCCCCATCCACTCAATCACTCTACCAAATTCCCTATTTCGGAAAAGCTTCTTCGTCCTTAGTCTCAGAGATTCTAGAGTTCTTTTAGAGTTCTCAACTTGATAGAAAGAATCTTTGTTCAGTAGCCTAGTTATCATATCACTCATCATTTTTGTTGAAAATTTTGGCGGCCTGTACCCCTCTCTAAGTATACTGTCAACTACGCCCGACTCTACAGAAGTATGAACTTCCTCTAGTTCGGAAGTAATCTTCCTAATCGAATTTAGTACATCATGCCTGCCTTCTTTCATGGATGTTTTGGCTAATGTGAGGAAGATGCTATTTTCACTACCTTTGTTCGCAACAATTTTCTTCAGGCTCGATGAAATCTTCCTAGGCCTTTTTGTGTAGTAGCACGACATTACATAATGCTCTACACTAAGAGGATCGTCAAGTATTTCGTCTATTCCTCCTTCGCCATCGTATAGTTTGACTAGCTTGGCATACTCTTCATTTTGAAACAAGGACCCCGCTCCCTCTTTTTCCTCGTTCATGGCTAATGGTCTGACAATGCATATATTAAGCACGCCATACGAAGGGCTATGGCACCACGGTCTATCGTTCTCTTCCACAAGGTTCCTGCAATTTGGGAATCCATGGCTAGGAAAGATATTGATGGCGATCTTCAGTCAAAAAAGAAGTTTGAGAAATTGCATAATCTATCTGTCGAAGAAAAAAATCTCCTAAATAATCTGGAGACAGATATATTCTTCCTCTTATCAAAAAATATTGCAGATTATGTAGAAATCGATACAGTAAACGTTGTACTTGGACAAGACCCTACAGAAATTAGAAATTGGGACGTAATTTCAAGAGATGGAATGATCGCTCATAATGGAAAATTCGTTTTCTGGAGTACGAGTTCACCCGACTCTCTTCCCGTTTTTGAGAATGTAGAAGCACTAATTCTTAGGGGAAATTATCCAAATTTTCATAATAAACTAATCAAGAAATATAGCCCCTCAACCTCAGTCTTCTATCCTGCAACCTCACTATTCTTCCCTCATTTTAGGGGGAGAATGAGGGAATTAATTCCATTAGTTCTTCGCGGGCATATCCCCAATGAAATTATTTCCGAGTATTTGGAGAATCTATCCTCTCAATCAATTTTCTCTAAAGTTAAAAAACCTAGAATAAAGAAAGAAATGACCGATCTTGAAACCTTCGAACTAAGAAAATTATTTCGTAATTTCTTGGAATCCTGCATTAAGATTTCTGACAACTTAAGGGAAAGAGAATCGCCAGGAAATTATTCTATTGTTCTCTACGATGAGGAATCAAACCACGAATCTCTCTCGAAGATTTATCCTAGGTCAAGATTATTGCCATTCAAAAAGGCCGCTTCTCCAAATTTTTATCTAAAAATTAACTCCGAAAGAGAATATGATATCGTATTTACGGGCACTACGATTCAGAAAACAAAAAATCATAGTTTGTTCTATGAAATCGTAGATGGAATCGTTTCCTCCAATCCAGACTGTAGAATCGCCATAGTAGGGGTGACTTCCGGAGAAACTAAACTGAAAAAGAGATGGCCTTCGAATGTGGATGTTTTCGGTAGAATTACGAAAAATGAGCTCTTAGAAATATATAATCAAAGTAAGGCCCATATTATTACTTCAGGGAGAGATTGCTTCCCGAGGACTATACCTGAATCAGTAGTTTGTGGATGCCACGTTTTAGCTCTTGACATAATTTCCGATGGTCTAAGTGTAATAGAAGGAAATCCATTAATTGGAACGATTATCGATACGAAATCAGATATTTTGATTGTAGAAACTAGCTACAGTGTTTCAGTAAAGATCATTTCGGAATCAATAGTGTCTCAGATATCTTCCCAAATGGAGATAGACAGGGACCACCTACTTATCGCAACAATTGGTAGGGATATTTTCTCTGTAGAGGGCATGGTTCAAATTGACATGATTTGGCAGGAGATAGATCTCAGTCTAAGGAACTATCAGGAATAATTAATCAAAATTACTCTCTCACCCTCACCATGGATTGGAGAAATCTTGCAGAATCTTCATGAATGTCGATACAAACTCCTCCAATCGGTTGCCATCCGTTGGCAATCATCTTCCTGACTAGCCTCCCCAAATCCTCCTTTGTCGACGCAGATTCAATAGTGTACTCGTTCCACATAATTCCACCCATCGAAAGGGAAATTATCTACCTGTCGATTTCACTACCTCAAGATATTCGTTCACAGCTTCACCTACTTCTCCATCGAAAACTAACTCTCCTCCTTCTAAAACCACTCCTCTCGAGCACATGCTCTTTGCCAGGCCAAGAGAATGCGTCGAGAGCAATATCGTTTCCCCCCTTTCCATAAACTCCTTCGCCTTCATCTCCGCCTTCTTCCTAAACTCTTCATCCCCCACTCCTAGAGTCTCATCCATCAGCAATATCTCTGGATCAAGGCTCGTGGTAAAACCAAAACCAACCCTCCCAGCCATGCCTGTCGAGAGAGTTTTGTATGTTCGATAATACGCATCTCCAAGTTCACAAAATTCCTCTACTTCTCTCTCAAAAGCCTCTCTATTTTTTTCAGGGATGCCATAAACTTCTGATAGCAATCTAACATTGTCCTTTCCTGAGAGATCTGGTGCCAAGCCAGGATTTGCCCCAGATAGTGTGTATACCTTTCCACTGGTAGTAATCTTTCCACTACTTATTCTCAAATGGCCCCCTATGGCTCTTAGTAGGGTAGTCTTTCCAGAACCATTCTTTCCCAATACTGCTACTACTTCTCCACAATCTATGCTCAAATTAATTCTATTCAGGGCATTGAAAGTTTCCATTCCGCCCAAAGACCACCTACTCTTTCTCTGAAAAATATGATAGTTTACTGAAAGGTCTTCTATTGATATGGCTATTTCCGACTCTATGACCACGTACTAAACCTCCATCGATTCCAATCATATCTCTTGATACTGATTCCAAGAATTAAAGTGAAAATAATTAGATAAGAAATTGCAATATTTGGATCTAGGAGTTTGTAATCTTCAGAGTCAAGAATGTAGAATCTTGCAAATTCTACGAAGAATGAAAATGGGTTGTATAGGCATACAGTCCTATGTAATCCAGAAGTCTGACCAAGTGAATAAAGTGCAGGACTGCCAAAGAACATTAACATGCCGAAATAAGAAACTAGAGCACGAGTATCCGGTATTCTAACTCCGATCGGAGAAAAGAAACTGCCGATTCCATACCACATCACATACAAGGGGAATGCAATCAAGAACAGGGCAATCGTCTCCAGGATATTCGAATCGAAGAAAATAGCGAAAACAATGCTTACGCCAAAGCACATGAAAAAAGTATTTGTTGCACTGAGTAAATATTCTGAAGTAAGAATAACCCTAGTTCTCACCCTCTCAATCTTAATTCCCCCAGAATAATCTACACTGTTGTTGAATCCGTTCCTCAATCCCATCTGCAGAATTCTGACATACGTGATTCCCAGAAACAATGATGCCGGATTTGTATTATGCCGAATGACTGTAAATACGAAAAAATAGACCATACTCACTATTAGTGGATCCAAAATTAGCCAGATTTGACCCAGCCTCCTAGAACCAGCAATAGAACGGAAATTCTTCCTTACAATGAACTTTGCTCGCTTAAAATCCAGCGAACGAGCTTCTTTTTGATCTCGGGGGAACTCCTCACATTTTTCGGGCGTGATTACTCTAATATCACGCTTCATGGCCCTTCCTCCAGACTTCATTTTTCACCGTTTCTCTGAAGAAATTTAATGTTAGCATTCTCAAGAAATTCTTTGGTTATCGTGATCCATCCATGATTGGAAAATGTATATTTAGAGACTCTCTTCCAATCCAAACTCCTTTCGCAAACTCTCCTAATCGCATCCGCATATTCTTCTGCAGTAGCGACACCCGATAGAGCCACTCCGCCTCCGGATTCTACCGAGATAGCAGAATTATAGACATTTTTCTCGGTTACTGTCTTTAGCCCGTAGTAACAGTATTCCAGTAGTTTTGCATTGCCCATGCGGGAGATAGAATCTTCAGGTCTAGCTTGAGAAAAATCCAATCCGACATCCATACTTGCTAATATATCGTCCTTGTCTCTAGATTCGAATGGAAAATGCACTATAACATTGCTACATTCTGCAAAATGCCTATCTCTGATTAGCTGTACATTTACAGGAAATTTTGATGAAAATCTTGAGATTGGGACATCAGGAAGGTAGAAACTTCCCGGAAATAAGTGAAATTCGAAATCATCACCTAAAATTAACATAATCTCTTTCATTAAATTAAATATCCTTCCTCCATCCATTTTTATCCTGCCCATATAGATTATCTTCGTCTTTTCTTTCAGGTAATTTTTGTGATCCTCTGAAGTTCTGGAAATATGTTTCTCAATGAAACAAAGCGGATTCAATGCCAATCCATTTTTCAAATCAAACCAATAATCTACACAGTAGTCATTTTTATTTTTGAAGATATTAATCGAGTCCTTTTCCCTCCCGGAATAGGGCGCTCTTTCTGGAACTCCCATCCTGGATATGAATATCTTATCCTTAATCTGTTCATTCACCTTTTCGGGAAGTCCTGACTTACTCAATTCCGAGAGTGGAATAGTTTGAGCACAAATAATGTCAAACATTTTACCAATTTCGTTAAACACCATCCCCCCAGTTTTCTCCGAGAAAACCCTCCTCAATTCTTTATTTTTTATCCACCCAAAACTATCACCCTTGTGAGCAATGATAACTTTTCTATTTTCATCAATCATTAGTTCAAGAATCTCTGGAACCAGTTCAAAAAGCTCAGGAAAGACGAATTCTCTAGTAATTACAATTAAATCGAAACTATCTAGGCCTTCAGACTTCAATTGCTCGATATTTATCAATTTCACTCCATCAATAGTTGATGACGCCCCAGTTGTCAGATAACAGGATTCAATATGCGATGCGAGACCTTCTGCAAATAGGAACCCCTTAGTCGAAGAGAAATGCCTCATCGATCTGCGGCCGAAATCCTCCATCTCGTGAATAGTAAGACATCGACTGATCATGATATACTCTCATGGGGCAGGGAATATAACCTTGCACGATTCTCTCCTCCATTCTGATTAAAAGTAACGGTCTCTGCCTATAGCCAGGGGCAACTGATGGTAGAAAACAGACCAACCAGGACACTTGTTACAGGTTGCTGTGGCTTCATTGCAAGCCACCTTTCTATTGGACTTGGACAGTTAGGCCATGAAGTCGTCGGTATTGACTGGATGAAGGGTTCAGAGGGAAGGAAAAGAGAGAGTCTGGAGATATTGGAAAATATGGAAAACTTTCGATTCATCAAAGGTGACGTAGCAGAGTCACTTCCTAAGGAGGAATTCGACTTTGTGGTTCACCTTGCAGCTCTACCTGGTGTCAGAGCCAGTATTGAAAAGCCATTTGAGACCTTTAGGTGCAATGCTGGAGTAACTGCGAAAGTATTGGACTGGGCAAAGGAGGGCTACACAAATAATCTGATTTATGCATCCAGTAGTAGCGTATATGGCCTTAATCAACAAATTCCATTCTCAGAGGAAGACTCACTGAATAGCCCAAATTCCCCATATGCTGCTAGCAAGATAGCGACCGAAGTAGTCGCCGATACATACTGCAGATTGTTTCCTATTAAGGCAGTTGGCCTTAGGTTCTTCACAGTTTATGGGCCAAGAGGAAGGGAAGATATGGCCATTCACAAGTTCTTGACTTGGGTGAGTAACAAAACTCCCGTTACAGTCTTCGGAGACGGCTCATCCAGTAGAGACTACACTTTCGTAGAAGATATAGTTTCAGGAATTATAGCTTCAATGAATTACGCTTCGAAAAGCATGCAGCCACACTCTCATGAAGTTTTCAATTTAGGAAATAACTCCCCGATCAAACTCTCTGATTTAATCGACTTAGTTGGTGAAATAGTCGGAGAAGAACCAATTATTGACAGGCAACCAGACCAACTTGGAGACGTTCCGACAACTTTTGCAAATATCGACAAAGCAATTAAATTATTACGATATCAACCTAAAACTAATCTAAGTTTAGGTCTGAGAAAGACTTGGGAATCAATGAATTAGAAACTCATATTTTCCCTTCTCTTGACAGATTTGAAGCATCTAGTAGGGAAGAAGGAGTCCCACAATCTATCCAAGTTTTTCTTCCTATGTTTCGAATTTTTGCTCTCGCCTTCTTCACATATACTCTGGACACATCTGAAATTGAGAATTCGCCACCTCTTGCGTCTAAAACATAGTCATAAATTTCCCAGAATAACTCGTCGAACAAATAAATTCCTCCAATTGCTACATTCGATTTGGGTTCCTCAGGCTTCTCATCAATATCCACAATTTTTCCTTCTTCGTCAAATTCACAAATTCCGAAAGAAGAAGGATCATCAACTTCTCTTGCTAAGAAAACAGATCCTGGATTTTCCATAGAATCAGAAAACTCTTTCACATCTTCTGAGAAGTCCCAGGTGGTAATATTATCCGAGAAGTAAAGAAGCATCCTAGAACCCTCCACATATGGTCGAACCAGATTTAAAGCGTGAGCAACTCCCAAGGGCTTCTCTTCGATAACATAGTGAATTCTTTCACCTTCTTGACCGGTTCCAACGTGTTGAGCGATCTGCCCCACATGTCTGTTTGCTACAATCGTGATGTCTTTGATTCCCGATTTTCTCATTGTTCCCAATGCGAAGTCGATTACGGGTTTGTCATAAAGCGGCAGTAGAGTCTTGTGAGTATATTTTGTGAACGGAAGCAACCTGCTCCCTTCTCCTCCTGCTAGGATTACTCCCTTCACTATATTTTTCCTCATAATTTCTCACCTAATCATCTAAAGTCGCAACATCCGACTCTTTTCCAGTCAAAATTCCCCTTATCCTTTGGTTGTCAGAAAACAATGAATCTAGAATCTCGTATTTCACTCCTAGTCTGTCTGCGAGCGCACTCAGTGCCATGGTATCCTTTGGTAGACACTTTCCCCCAAATCCCCTATTTAGTCCGAATATAGGGTCAAGGTGCGATTCTCCAATTGGCTGAGATTGTTCTGCAGTAATTACTTCTTTGATTGCGTACCAATCTTCCCCCATTTCTTCACATATATCGTACATCTGATTTGCAAAAATAACCTTCAGAGAATAAAAAGTATTTTTTGAGTACTTTACCAACTCTGCTTGAGTAGGGGTAAGTTGGAAGCAATTGTCCCTTTTCAAAACGCCTGCCTCTCTATGGTGCTGAAAAACTAATTCCGCCAATTCATTGCTATGCGTCCCACAGACGAGTATATCTTGCTGTCCGAAGTCCTCGAGGTGCCTCCTCTCGACCAGAAACTCTGGAGAATAACCTAGAACTAGATTGCCAAATTCCTCATGAAATTTCTGGGTTGTACCTGGGACAACCGTACTCTTGATTACCGCCTTGAATCCATCTGGCAAATCTTGAAGAATTTCTTCGACTATACTTGTGTCACATTCCCCGGTTTCGGGTACAGAGGGGGTCGGTACTGCGATATATGCAACATCGCAGTTCTCAGTCACATCTCCTAACTCCGTACCTCTTGCCGGATCATGGACGAAAATCTCGTGGCACCTTCCAAACCAGTGTTCCATTGCCCCTCCAACAATACCGGCACCAATAATTCCAACTCTCACGCTCTCTGGACAATCGTTGATGATTTGGACTTTGGCTATATCCTGCCACTCATCCGTTTGTTTCCGATATGCAAGAAAATCACATCTGACATTACATACAAAACTTGAAAACTTGCTTCACGGAGGTCACGGCATGCAAGGCCTGCTCAGGGAAGAAAATGAGAATCGTGACTACGTCGTGTCGGACATATCTCTGGCAGGATTCGGTCGACGAGAAATTGAGATCGCTGAGCATGAGATGCCAGGGCTCATGGCAATTAGGGAGAAATACTCCTCCGAATTGCCTCTAGAAGGAGTAAGAATATCGGGTTCTCTGCACATGACGATACAGACGGCAGTATTGATTGAGACATTGTCTGAGTTGGGCGCCTCCGTGCGATGGGCAAGTTGCAATATTTTCTCCACACAGGACCACGCTGCCGCTGCAATCGCCGATGCTGGAATACCAGTTTTCGCTTGGAAGGGGATGTCTTTGGAAGAATACTGGGAGTGTACTTTGCTAGCCCTAACTCACCACGGGGAAAGGGGCCCCCAACTAATCGTGGACGATGGTGGAGATGCAACTTTATTGATTCACAAAGGATATGAGTTGGAGAAGGGAAGCGACTGGATAAACACGTCTTCAGAAAATCACGAAGAACAGTGCATCAAGGACCTCCTAAAGAGAGTCCATTCAGGATCTCCAGGGTTCTGGACTAAAATAGTCGGCGAATGTCGCGGCGTATCCGAGGAAACAACGACCGGAGTCCTAAGATTGCTGCAGATGGTAGAATCTAACACTCTACTTTTCCCCGCAGTAAACGTTAATGATTCTGTTACAAAGTCCAAGTTCGACAACTTGTATGGGTGCCGAGAGTCATTGATTGACGGAATCAAGAGAGCGACTGATGTAATGATTGCGGGCAAGACTGCGGTAGTGTGTGGCTATGGGGACGTGGGCAAGGGTTCAGCCCAAGCATTGAAGTCGCAGGGGGCGAAGGTCATAGTTTCAGAGATTGATCCGATATGCGCTCTACAGGCTTCAATGGAAGGTTTTTCGGTTCAGACAGTCGAAGACACTTTGGGAACCGCTGATATTTATGTCACTGCAACAGGAAACAGGGATGTGATAACATTCGAGCACATGGAGTCTATGAAAGATCAAGCAATAGTTTGCAACATAGGACACTTCGATAACGAAATCCAAGTAGACCGACTCGAGGACGAGGCATCAAGTGTGACAAATATCAAACCGCAAGTGGATAAGTATACTTTTTCCTCGGGGAATAGCATCTACCTCCTGGCTTCTGGTAGACTCGTGAATCTGGGCTGCGCGACCGGACACCCAAGTTTCGTAATGTCGACCAGTTTTGCCAACCAGACTCTTGCACAGATAGATTTGTGGAAGAATCGAGACAGCTACGAGAATATTGTTTACACTCTGCCAAAGCACTTGGATGAGGAGGTAGCAAGGCTGCATCTGTCAAAAATTGGGGCAAAGCTGACTCATCTCAGCAAGTCCCAAGCAGACTACATTAACGTACCGATGGATGGACCATTCAAGAGCCAAGAGTATCGGTACTAGTCTAGCTTGTAAACCTGGTTTAGTAACTTCAGGAGTCCTCTCAGAGTGACTTCGCTTATTCCAGAAACATTGCATACCTCGCTCTGAGTCCTGGTAGAATCGCTTCTCTGTGAGGCGAAGTATAGTATCACGCCTGCTATTCCGGAAGGCTTCTTACCCTGCCAAGCAAGGTTGTCCTTGATCTGGCCCCATATATCCCTTGCATCACCAAGTACCGAGGGAGGGAGCCCCAAGTCAGAGTGGAACTTTTCGAAGTACTCCTCTGGTCCGGTGATGTGATGGGTGCCTAGATTTCTTGCTACTAGTCTGATTGTCCTCTTCAACTCCTTTACTTCCACCTCTGTCGTCATGTCAAAGGCATCCCCAACATCCTCAATCTTCCGAGGAATCTTGGCTTCGCGCGCTGCGATGTAGACGCAAGCCGCGGTGACTCCCCTGATGCTCCTTCCCGTTACAAGTCCCCTTTCCACAGAATGTCTGTATAGTGCAGCTGCCTCTTGTTCTATCTGAGGAGTCAGGTCGCCCCTATCTCTGATGAATTGCATAGCAACCGCGAGATTCCTACTTCTGCTATCCCTGGTCTTGCTCCTCTGATCAATACGTTGCCTTCTTCTCCAGTCTCTGAGTGCCTTCCCAGTTAGACCGTGTTTCCTTGCTCCGCCTGCAGTGAGATCTGACCGCCTTATCTCAGTGGAAAGGCCCTTGTCAGAGAGGGTAAGAGTGGTTGGAGAACCCACCCTGCTCCTATCATCGCCATTCGAGTGATTGACCCACTCTGCTCCGGGATCGATCATGTTCTCGGAAGCAACATAGCCGCAATCCGAGCATATGGTTTCGCCCCTAATCTCGTCAGAGTCCCATGAATTGCTTCCGCAGATCTGGCATGACCCTGAAATTGACTCTGTATTCCTTCTTCTAGATGGTCTGCTGGCAGATTTGATTCCTAATTGGCGAGTTCCTTTCCCAATTCCAGCTCGGGTTTTGAAATCTGACTCAGCATCCTTGGACATCATATCAACCTCTAGTTGTATAGTCGTGCTTGATATATATAAACAGTTGCAATTTTCGCGCATCATCAGATTTTCTTCCTTTCCGAGTTGTTTTTCCACCGAGTGGCACCGACGGGTCACATGGGTGACGAGCTTGTTCGAACCGCTCTATACGATTTCCATGTTTCTGCCGGTGCGAAAATTGTGGATTTCCATGGATATGCACTTCCAATATGGTACTCTTCGATACAGGAAGAGCATCTCTCGACACGAAGCTCCGCCGGTCTGTTCGATGTCTCTCATATGGGCCTATTTCGATTCCAGGGAGAAGGTGTGAGATCATGGCTAAGTTCAGTATCTACTCAAGAGTATATGAAGTTCCATACAGGAAGGTGCGGCTATACTCATTTCTTGGATCACGATGGACAAATCATTGACGATATGATTTTTGCAGTTTCTAGTGAATCAGAGGTCCTTGGAGTCCCTAACTCTACGATGGTGGACATTATGTTCAAGTGGCTCTCAGAACAACTTCCTTCCGATGGATCTGTCACTATTCTGGATGAATCGGATAACACGAGCATAATCGCGTTGCAGGGGCCACTATCTGGAGAGGTAATCTCAGAAGTACTAGGTTTCAACAATAGAGTTGGCGTATTTAGATGCCAAGAAATTGAAAAGAACGAACTCGGAATCTCGGGATGGATCCAAGGAACTGGATATACCGGAGAAGCAGGAGTCGAAATTTTCGTTTCGAATGAACAGGCACCCATTCTTTGGGGTGCTCTTAGTGGCCACCCCTCGACTACCCCTGTAGGTCTTGGTGCCAGAGATACCCTTAGAATGGAGAAGGGATACCTACTTTCCGGACAAGACTTTCTTTGGCCTGGAATTTCTGTATTTAGCGAGGGTTTTCCGGACGGTTTCCTTTCCAGAACAACATCTGAGACTTCAGTTTCCTTCGGACTGGACCTTTCTCATGATTTCATTGGCAAAGATGCGCTCATTGAATCAATGGGAAAAGGGGCAAGACTCTGGGGGATGCAGTGTATAGAAAGGGGCCCTTCTCCTAGGCCCGGACATCAAATTTTCTCAGGTCCTGGTGAAGATTCAGACTTGGTGGGTTTAGTAACCAGCGGAGGCCCATCTCCAAGTTTAGGTATGAAGGGGATAGCTCTGGGGTATCTTGAGAATTTTGAAGAGGGCCAAAATGTATGGATTCAGTCAAGTAGCAGGAGGAGGATAAAGTCCCAAGTGAGGAGACCCCCATTCCTGTGATGGGAATTTCTAATCAAGAACAATCAAATGCAAAATCAAATTGGGCGAGTTTACGGTGTAGTCATGTCGTTCTTATTCACATCTGAGTCTGTTTCTGAAGGTCATCCCGACAAACTATGCGATATGATTTCTGACTCGATCCTAGATGCATGTCTGAAAGTTGACCCAAACGCAAGGGTTGCAGTCGAGACAATGGTCAAGGGGACCTCCGATTCAAGTTACATCTACATAGGGGGAGAAGTGACTATATCTCCGTCCGAAAGAGTCGATTACGAAGGAATAGCAAGAAACACTGCCGTATCTATCGGTTATGATAGCCACTCAGTCGGAATGGATGCATCAGACCCCAATCTATGCGAGATTGTAACGAAGATTACTCAACAATCGCCCGATATATCTCAAGGCGTGGATGAAGGGAAGGGAATTGATCTTGCCCAAGGCGCAGGTGACCAAGGACTTATGTTCGGTTATGCATCAAATGAAACAGAGTCCTATTCCGAATTGGCTGGTTCGTTCATGCCACTCCCAGCCGCACTGGCCCAACGCCTGACTACCAAGATGTCTCAGTGCATGAAGAATGGGGAATTGTCTTGGGCCCGTCCAGACTCAAAGAGTCAGGTTACAATCGAGTATAATGAGGACGGAAGTATATCCGGAGTTGAAACGGTAGTAATTGCGATCCAGCATGACGATTTAGCAACCGAAAGATTCGATGGAGACATAGGGAAAGAGTACGAATACATAGTTTCTGAAATTAACGAGAAAGTGATTGAAGCCGTAATCCCCGATTCATTGCTAAGTGATAAAACTAGGAGGATTATCAATGGTACAGGACGGTTTGTTCTTGGTGGTCCACACGCTGATGCAGGTTTGACAGGCCGAAAGATAATTGTCGATACTTATGGGGGTATGGGCAGGCATGGAGGGGGTGCTTTCAGTGGCAAGGACCCGAGCAAGGTCGACAGGTCAGCGGCCTATGCTTCACGCTGGGCAGCGAAACACGTGGTCGCTAGTGGGATGGCCGAGGAGTGCGAGATTCAGCTTGCATACGCAATTGGCGTTTCAGATCCTGTAAGCGTTTTCGTGAACACAATGGGGACTGGCATTATTGAAGATCAGGAACTGGCCAGAAGGCTCAACGTGGCGTTCGACTTTAGACCTCAAGCAATTATTAAGGAACTTTCACTCAGACGGCCAATCTACTCATTAACCGCTTCAGGTGGCCACTTTGGTAGAAAATTCGGGGAAAACGGAGAATTCTCTTGGGAGAGGCTTCATCAAGAAAAACTAGAAATTCTTAGGAAATAGAGAAATCGTTCCTGTGGTATCCGTAAATCCAATGGCTCCTATATGCCAACTCGTCCCCCTTTCCCTGAGTCGCTAATTCTTCTAGAGAGACTTTCAGGGCTCTTTTTATTGCTCCCTCCCTCTCCATTCCCTTCAACAGCGGTGCGGCTATCTCTGCTAATCTTGGGACAAGTACGAATCTTTCTGCATCCTCATTTGAGAATCTAACCACCTTCTCGCTAATCTTCGTGGAGAAACCAGCACTCCCAAGGGCATCGATGATCACCTCGACTGAGAAAGGAAGGGGGAATATTCTGTCTAATCTCTTTTCAGACTTGTTTCTATCCTCATCAGACATCAATTCTAGGAGACTTTCCCTCTGAGCATCAGTACGTAGAATTTCTCTGACCCTCCTGTAAGGGTCATGGAGTAGTGCTGAGTTTCCGGGTCTGAAGTCGGATTCCAAGTCCCCACTATCCCAAACAAGAACTCCCCCTTTGGCAAGGCTCCCTGCAAATTGCTCTGCTAGATCGGTCATTGCCCTAGCAGGAACGAGATGCAGAGTCGATGAGGAAATTATCACATCTGCATTTCTTCCTCCAAGAATCTCTCTGAGATCCCTGAATGAGGTGTTTCCGTCTGCGTCGGATCGAATAGATAACTCGAAATGGACGTCATCCCTATCTCCAAGCAAATCCCTAGCTTTGGAGAACCAGGAAACTAAGGGGTCTACTAATATCATCTCTACTCTAATCTGATTCTCATCCAACTTCTTCAGCAACTCAATCGCCGAAGCCCCAGTCCCTGTTCCATAGTCGACAATAACGGATCCATGGGTGATGTGCGGAAGGGCCAGATCAATCAGGGGCCCCACAGACTCT
>MDTB01236743.1_pt1 | contig 21855 bp, 24 predicted proteins | sample 811161 | NCBI WGS metagenome assembly MDTB01 (sample SAMN05326650, study PRJNA326480) | marine metagenome | isolation source: seawater | place: Mediterranean Sea | collected 2009 | reverse complement strand
TCTTCCATGTCTTAAGACAAAGTACCATTGGCGCAGAAAGGCTTGACTTCCGAGTTCGGAATGGGATCGGGTATGACCCTTTCGCAATAATCACCAGGCTCAAGACATATACGAGTAGATTGCAAATATGTCAATTAAATTTATTAATTTAATAGTTATTTTTACTTATTTCTAAACACTTGTCTTTTTAAATAATCATTTATTGTAACTGATAACCCTACATCCAATTTTGTTTTATATTTCCATCCATATTTCCTAGCCAATGAAGAGTCTATTAACTTTCTATGTGTTCCATCAAATTTAATATTTTTGTGTACAATTTTTAAATTTACGCCCAAATGTTGCATTATATATTTGGCATAATCATCAATGCTCATTTCTACTCCAGAGCCAATATTTATAAGTGTATGTTTGGTTTTTTTTTTTTAAAAAATAAATACAAGCATCAGCTATATCATCGCTAAAAATTAATTCTCTTAAGGGTTTTCCACTTCCCCAAACCTCAATATAATCTTTTTTTGTTTTCAAAGCGTTTACAATTTTTCTTATCAATGCAGGGAAAAAATGAGAATTATCAATATCATAATTATCATTAATCCCATATGCGTTACAAGGCATTAAGCATTTATAATTTACTCCGTATTGAAAATTATAACTTTCACATAAATTTATTCCTGCAATTTTTGCAATAGCATAAGGCTCATTAGTTTTTTCTAAATAATTTGAAAGTAAATAATTTTCTTTTATTGGTATTTTTGCATTTCTAGGATAAACACAACTTGATCCAAGGAAAATTAAATTTTTTACCCCATTTTTTAAACTTGCGTGTATTACATTATTCTGGATTGCGAGATTATTAAAAATAAATTCTCCTCTTTTCTCGTTATTTGCTTTTATACCACCGACCTTAGCAGCTGCTAAAATCACAGCATCGGGTTTAATTTTTTTTATATAATCATAAACCTTTTTTTGATTAGTTAGATCTAATTTTTGTTTAGATTTATAAAATAATTTTTTATATTTTAAATTTTTCAATTTTTTTAATATTGCAGAACCGACCATGCCATTATGTCCTGCAATATATATTTTTGATTTTTTATTAATCATTTTTATGAATATTCAATTCATAAGAAATCATATCATTTATTAAAGAATAAATATTATGTTTAGGCTTCCATTTTAATAATTTTTTCGCTTTTGATGAGTTACCGATGAGAGTGTCAACCTCAGCAGGTCTAAAATACTTTTTGCTACATTCAATTATACAATTTCCATTTTCATCATAGGCCTTTTCTTTGATGCCTTTACCTCTCCATTTTATTTTCATCTTTAAAACTTTTGATACCATGTTAATAAATTCCTTAATACTGTACTGTTTGCCCGTACAAATCACAAAATCATCAGGTTTTTTATATTGTAAAATTTTCCACATTGCCTGTACATAATCCTCTGCATGACCCCAATCTCTTTTTGCGGCCAAATTACCAATAAAAAGTTTTTTTTGTTTTTTTAATTTAATATTACATAATGCCTTTACAACTTTTTTTGTAACAAATGTTTCTCCTCTTAAGGGACTTTCGTGATTGAATAAAATTCCATTAGAGGCAAATATTTTATAAGACTCTCTATAATTTATAGTTATCCAATGAGAATAGACCTTTGCAACTCCATAAGGACTTCTAGGATAAAATGGTGTTTTTTCTGTTTGTGGTGTTTCCACTACTTTTCCAAACATTTCAGAACTTCCTGCTTGATAAAATTTTATTTTTTTATCGACTCTGACAATAGACTCTAAAATTCTAAGCGTTCCTGATGCATCTGCGTTAGTTGTGTATTCTGGCAAATCAAAAGAAACTGCTACATGAGATTGAGCAGCTAAATTATAAATTTCATTTGGTTTTATTTTACTAATAATACTGAATACAGAAATTGAGTCAGTCACATCACCATAGTGAAGAAAAAAGTTATTTTTTTTTACTAAAGGGTCGCTATATATATCGTCTATTCTAAAAGTATTTATTGATGATGCTCTTCTTTTTACTCCATGAACAATGTAACCTTTTTTAAGTAAAAGTTTTGAAAGGTATGCTCCATCTTGTCCAGTAACACCAAATATAAGAGCTTTTTTTTTCACAATTTAGATCTAAGTTATTAATTATATGCAATTTTTAATTAATAAAAGCAAGCTTTTGTTTAAATTAAATTCTTCAGTTTATTTTATTTATTATATCCATAAATTTAACTAAAGAACAAAAAAATATTTATAAATATCATTAAAAAAATTTGCTGGTTATAATGTTTAAAATTGATAAATAAGTATACATCTGTGAAAAAAAAAATACTTCTTGTTACAGGTTCAAGTGGCTTAATTGGTTCACAAATTGTTAAAAATTTGTGTAAAAACTACGATTTAATCTACGGTATCGATAATAATGAGAGAGAGAAATTTTTTGGTTTAGGTGGAAGTACACTTAATGTTAAAAAAGACTTAACAAAAAATATTAAAAACTACATTCACTTAAATATTGATATCACAAAGAATAAAAAAATTTCTGACGTAATTGAAAAGTTAAAACCAAAAGATATTGTTCATTGTGCAGCTCAACCAAGCCATGATCACGCATCAAAAATTCCTTTAAGAGATTATAATGTAAATGCTACCTCAACAATTAATTTAATGGAGTCTGTTAGAAACTTTTCAAAAAAATCAACTGTTGTTTTTTTTTCAACAAATAAAGTTTATGGGGATAATCCTAATAAACTTAAATTTTCAGAAAAAAAACTTAGATTTGATTTTAAAGAAAAAAAATTTCAGAAAGGTATTAATGAAAATTTTAATGTGGATAATTGTACACACTCTCTTTTTGGTGTGTCTAAGTTATCTGCTGATTTAATTGTGCAAGAATATGGAAGGTATTTTGATATTAAAACATGTTGTCTGCGTGGAGGGTGTCTGACCGGGCCTAGTCAATCAGGTGTGGAACTTCATGGTTTTCTTAATTATTTAATAAAATGCAACATGAAAAGAAACTTGTACACTATATATGGTTATAAGGGTAAACAAGTAAGAGATAATATTCATTCATATGATGTAGCATCATTCGTTGAGTTTTTTCTAGAAAAGCCAAGAATAGCTGAAGTATATAATTTGGGCGGAGGAAAAGAAAATTCAATCTCTATTTTGGAGGCATTTAATCTAATTGAAAAGATAACATCTATTCCAATGAAATATAGATATGTTAATAAAAATAGAATTGGGGATCATATTTGTTATTACAGCGATTTAAGAAAAATTAGATCTCACTACCCAAAATGGAATTTAAAATATAATATAAATAAAACTTTTGAAGATATTGTTGAAAATATCAATCTTTAATAGATAAATGATAACTGTTAACATTAAAGACGGCCTTGGAAATCAAATGTTTCAATTTGCTACCGCTTATGCTCTGGCCAAAAAAAACAAAACAAATGTAATTTGTGATATTAGGTCTTTAGAAGAAAAAATTAAAAATCCACCAATTAATTATACTGTTAGAGAATTTAGTTTAGATATCTTTAAAATTTATCCTTCAAAACTAAATTTTTTTGACACATTAATAACTTTTCAAATTAATAAAAAATATACGACTCGTTTTTTTTTTTCAAATATCCTGGATAGAATTAGTCCATTCAATTTTTTAGAAAGATCGAGGAAAACAAATCAAAAGTTAATAAAAACAAAATCAAAAATTTTATACTTAGATGGGTACTGGCAATCAGAAGTATATTTTAAAGATTTTAGAGAAGATATTCTGAGGATATTTAATTTTGATGATTTAATTTACGAGAAAGAAAACATTGATTTGCTCAAAAAAATTAATCTATCAAATGATGTTTGTCTCAACATTAGACGGACAGATCATTTAAATTCTGATGAATTAAATGTAATATCTTCAAAGTATTATGAAAGAAGTATTGATTATTTTTTAAGAAAAAATGGTGATATTAGATTTTTTATATTTTCTGATGACATCGAATGGTGTAGGAAAAAATTTAAAAATACTGTTCGATTTAAAATTATAGGTCATGAATATGCAGGTAAAAAATTCAAAAATTATCTTTATTTAATGTCAAAATTTAAGAATTTCATTATTCCAAATAGCACATTTGCTTGGTGGGGTGCATGGTTGTCTAATAATAAAAATAAAACAGTTATAGTTCCCAAAAAATGGAGTGGAATTGATCCTGAGAACGAAATTGATACTCCATTAAAAGAATGGATTAAAATTGAAAACTAAATCCCATTAAGTTTTATATACCAATCATCATGTTTTGATAATTCTTGATAAACTCTTTTGTACCCTTTTGTAGTTAAAAGTTGAAAAATTTTTGATCTAAGTTCAGTATAATTATGTTCACAAGTAATTATTTTGATATTATATTTATCAAAATCAAAACTTTGAAGGATATCATATTCACTACCTTCAGTATCAATAGATAAATAATCAATATTTTTAGGTGCTTTATATTTTTTTAACAAGTCATCTAAAGATATTGTATCAACCTCATATGTCGTACCCTTCTTTCTTAAATCTTTATGAAGATCCTTATTTGATAAATTCTTAATAGTTGAATACAAAGCTAATTTAGTTTCCTTAAAAGTTAATTTTGCACCAGACTCTTTCCATACACAATTGGTTTCAATATTGCAATTTCGATTTTTTTTTAATTCATTATGCCAATATCTTGCAGGTTCAGCAAGAATTCCATTCCAACCAAATTTCTTTTCTAATAAAAGTGTATTAGAAAATTCTAATCCATTGCAAGAACCAAATTCAACAAAATAACCACCTTTTTTAAAATTGAGTGTATTTAGAACAAAAAAATCCTGCTTTAATTCAGAATTAGAAATATCTACAAATGTTTTTTTTTTTTCGATATCTGTTCGATCAAGTGCTACTAAAATTTTAAAATTTTCTAAATCTTTTTGATTTTTTTTTAATTTTTCGTAAAAATCATACCTTGTAATTGATAAATTAAAGATTCTTAAAAAACTTTTAAAAATATTATAGAGATGCATGGAATTAAATTTTCATTTCTAAATGTTTTATTTTTAGTTAATTTTAAGTTAAAAAAAATAATTTGTTTAAGTTTTAAAACATAAAAGATATTATATCTATCTATTATTTTATGAAAAAATTTATAATTAGGATATATGATATAATTATTGCTATAATCATATTTTTCACAAAATGGGTTTTTATAAATTTTAGAAAGAGAGGACCTGAAAATCTACCTATTACCTCTAAATTTTTAAAAAAAAGTGGTTTGTATCCTATCGTCAAACACTATTATGATCCTAAATTTGAATACTCTAACAGTGAAAGAAATATTTATTTAAACAGAAATTTAAAATCGATAAATCTAAATGAGCAAAATCAACTTAAACTTTTAGAAAATTTTAATTTTAAAAATGAATTAATTGAGCTTGATTTGAATAAAGGCTCAAAAGATTTTAATTTTTATTTTGGAAATGGTTCTTTTGAAAAAGGTGATGCTGAAATCTATTACCAAACCATTAGATATTTTAAACCAAAAAAAATTGTTGAAGTTGGAAGTGGTCACTCTACTTTAATCGCGATGGAAGCAATTAACAAAAATAAAGATAACAATATAGATACAACTATTAAATGTATAGAACCATTTGAAAATAAATGGCTGGAAAATTTAAATTTAGAGATAATTAGAAAACCTCTAGAACAATTAGATTTGAATTGGAATGAGGAGCTCAATGAAAATGATATTTTTTTTCTAGATAGTTCTCATATAATAAGACCAGATGGCGATGTGGTTAAATTTTATTTAGAAATTCTTCCTAATCTTAAAAGTGGAGTGATAATTCACATTCATGACATCTTTACCCCAAAAAACTATTTAGCTAATTGGACATTTGATAAAGTAAGATTATGGAATGAACAATATTTGTTAGAGGGAATTTTAGCTAATTCAAAAAAATATGAAATTTTACTCTCTCTTAATTATTTAAAAAATAATTATTACAATAAATTAAAAAATAAATGTCCTTATTTAGAAAACTCAACTGAACCTGGGTCTATATATTTAAAAGTCAATTAATTGATTTTTTATTTTTTGAAATTGTTTTTCAAAATTAAATTCATTAATAAAAGCATTTCTGGAGTTTCTTTTTAGTAATTTATAAAAATTTTTCCTTTTAAAAATTAAATTTACATTTTTGGCTATTAATTTTGGTTGTAAATCTGTTGCAATACCACATTTATTCTTAAACAAAAAATTTTGATTATCTTTAGTATTAGAAACTAAGATTGGTAGAGACGCTGCCAAATATGCATTTATCTTTTGTGAAGCCGGAAACATAAATTTATGACTTAAAGATTTTACTTCATATAGAGCAACACCTAAATGAGCATCCATCATTTTTGATTTCCAAATAAAATCTTTAACATTTAATTTGAATATAACTTTTTTGCTAAGATTATTTTTTTTTATGTATTCATAAATTTTCGAATAATAATCTTTATCGACTACCCATCCATAAATTTCTATGATTAAATTTTTATTCATATAACTGGCAGATTTAATCAACTCAAATATTCCATGACCAGGACCTATAGACCCAAAATAAAATAATTTCTTTTTTCTAATCTGTGCATTTTTTTTTTTTATATTTAATATAGAAATCCTTGGGGAGTGAATTATAGAATACGATAAATTTTTTTTTATTTTTTGAATCTTTAAAGAATCTTTTTGCCCTTAACTTATGTGAAAATATTAAAAGGTCTAAAAATTTAATTGATTTAAATTCAATTTTTTTTAAAATTTTTTGAAAAAAACCATCAGAAAATGGATCATAATCTAGATTATGATAAATTATTTTTGTTCTAGAAAATAATTTAATAAGAAAAGTTAAAATTAAAGGATACTTATTAAGTATATAGACATATTTTGGCTTATTATAAATAATATATATAAAAGAAATTATTAAAAAATAAAACAAACTTAATTTATTTATAAATCTTTGATTTTCAAAATATGGTATTTTTTTATGTTTACAATATTTTGAAAAATTGCTGTCTTTCTTATCTAAAAATTCAATATTTTTATTTAAACTAGAGAACAAGAATACTTCACTAAACTTTGAAAATCTTTTTATGATTGGAAGAATTATTTGATGTGAACTTGGATTTTCCCAGATTAAAAAAAATACTTTTTTCAACTTATGCCTATTGTTTATTTATATTATATTTCGATCCATCCTAAAATTTTTTGGAATTAAAAAAAGATTAATGCTATTTTTATCATATTTTTTATCAAAAATATGCCCATTAATAAGTTTTTTTATCATATTGACGGAAAACATCTTAAAACAATTTTTATCGATATTATATGAATAACAATTATAATTTTTTTTTAATGAATTCCATATCAAAAAAAAATTAGATTGGTTAAACTCAATAAGAAAAATAGGTTTATTTTTTTTTAAAAAATTTTTCATACCTCTAATGACTAAATGATCTAGTCCCTCTACATCTATTTTAATAAAACAGATCTTTTTTTTATATTTAATATTATCAAATCTTTTTAATCTAAACCTTTTCTCGTTGTATCTAAAAAAATTGAATTTTTCTGGATAATTATTTTCTATTTTTTTTTTAATATAATCTTTACTAAAACTATTATTTAAATGAATAAATATATTTTTATAATTTGCTTGATATAAAATTTTTGATTCATTCTTATCAGATAATCCAAATGAAAAAATTTTTATATTTTTGTAATAGTGTTTTAATCTCGAAAGATATTTTTTGATTAAAAATTTATCTGGTTCAAAAACTAATATCTGATTTTTATGAAAACCCATTTCTCGAAAACTTGCAGTAGATAAGCCAATGTTACCTCCAACATCTACAAAGGTATTTTCTTCATTTTCATTGAATAACAATTTTAAACCCAGATAATCTTTATCCTGTGGTAATAGAAATTTAAAAAAAAAAAGATTATTATAAATAAACATTTGTAAATATGGATTTTTTTCTAAAAATTTAACAGTACTATATTTCAATGATTGGAACATTTAAAAGAATCTATACTTTATTAATGCTCTAATAGCTCTAAGTCCATCAGAAGCAACAATTTTTTTTCCTTGGTCATATGATCGTCCATTATAATTTATAGGAATTTCAATAATATCAATATTAAGAAGAGATATTTTTGTTGTAATTTCTGGACAAAATGAAAAACCTTTTTCATTTAGATCTATAGATTTAAAAAGTTCACTTTCAAAAATTTTATAACAAGTATGAGCATCTGTTAATTTTTGTCTATTCAATAAATTTGATAGTTTGGTCAGAAAAATGTTTCCTGCAATTCTTAAGCTATGACTAAAATTTTGAGATTTTTTATTTTTTGGATTTTTAAGTACTCGAGAACCATAAACAACCTTATATCTATTTTTTTCAATTTCATCTAGAAGACTATACAAATCGTTTGGATCATATTCTAAGTCTGCATCTTGAATAACCACATATCGACCTTCAATAAACTTTTGCGCACTTTTGATTGCAGCACCTTTGCCCATATTTTCATCATGAATTATTATCTTATCAAGCTTGGTACTATTTTTTTTTATTATTTCGCTGGTACCATCGTTTGAATTATCATCAATTAAAATTATCTGTTTATCAATTTTTAAATTTGAAACTTTATCTATTAAGTTTTGTATTGTATTTATTTCATTGTAAGCGGGTATAATAATTGTTAGTTTAGGTTTATTCATTCAAATTTTTCTATGGTTATTTTACAATCATTTTTAATACTTATTCTATTTACACCATTTGGTTTATTTTTATCAAACGAAAACAAGAAAAATTTAGATTATTTTTCATCTCAGCTTTTATATGGATTGATTATTTTAAGCTTTATAGCACTTTTTTTAAATTTTTTTTTTCCATTAAATAAATCATTAAATACTTTAGTTCTTATTCTACCAATAATATTTTTAATAAAAAAAAAAAATATTTATTTTACAAAACAATTTTTACTATTCTTAATAATTTCAACATTAATAATTACTTTATTAATATATGAAAGCAACGTTTATAGACCTGATGCTGGATTGTATCATTTACCCTATATAAAAATTCTAAATGAAGAGAAAATTTTATTTGGTCTATCTAACCTTCATTTTAGATATGGTCATATATCAATTATTCAGTATCTATCAGCAATATCAAACAACATAATATTTGCAGAAAATGGAATTGTTTACGCTCAAGCTTTAATTGCTTCGTCAGTAATGATAAATTTTTTAAGTAAAATTTATAAATATAATCAGATACAAAAATATAATTTTCACTTTTTTTTCTTAATTTCAGTTTCAATTTTTATTGCATACAAAATGAATCGATATAGTGAGTACGGTAATGATGCGCCGTCACATTTTTTATTTTTCTTTTTAATTTCTGAAATGTTAAGTCTTGATAAAACAAAAATTAAAAGTATTGGAAATAGTCTTGTTCTAATACCATTTATAATTTTTAATAAGATTACTTTGTTACTTAGTATTTTTTTTAGTTTTATATTATTAAAGGATGCTAGTTTGAAAGAAATTCTAAAATTAAAAAGAGTCTATTTCATAATCATTTTTGGAATTTTGTGGATATCAAAAAATGTAATTGTTTCTGGATGTGTTATGTATCCAGTTAAATCATTGTGTACTTCCTCCTTATTTTGGACTGATATTAAAGTAGTTGAAAATGTATCATTAGAAAATGAAGTTTGGACTAAGGGATGGCCAGATTATGTTCGTTCTATTAATGATAATGAAATACAAAAAGTTTCAAAAGAAACATATTTGAAAGATCTATTTTGGTTTCCTTATTGGTCACAAAATCATTTAAAGAAAATTTTGAGTATTCTTTTACCTTATTTTGCTTTTTTGATAATTCTAATCTTTATATTTCACAAAATAAAAAAAAATCGTAAAAAAATGATTGTAGATAAAACTTTTTTAAGTTTAATAATTCTAATGTTCCTATCTACATTATTTTGGTTACTTAAAGTTCCTGTTTTTAGATATGGTTATTCATATATTATAAGTTTAATTTGTTTTATATTTGCTTATTTATCTATGCACTATGATTTCAAAGAAAATGCTAAAAAAATATTTAATATTTTAATCATCCTTTTAATAACAATTGTAACAACTAAAAACTTTTATAGAATTTTAAATACTAATAATGAATATAACAATCACCCCTGGCCAAAATATTATTCAATGAATGATGAAAATCAACTAACTAATTTTAAAATAAATACTATTGGAGATAAAATAATTATAAATCCAATAAATGGGTACTGTATGTATAGTAATAAAATTTGTACCAACTATAAGATAGGAGATAAATTAAAAATAAAAAAAATTAACTCTTATTACTTTTTTTATAAAAATTAAATGATCATAGAAGTCAAATTCATAATTATAACTTTTCTAATATGTATTTCTCAATTATTACAATTAGCCATAATTAGTTTTATTTTTAATAAGATTGATCCTAAAACAAACTTTTTAATCACCTCAATTATGTGTTATTTATTGATTATTTATTTTGGAATTTATTTTTTCAAAGTAAATAAAATTTTTATTTTGGCATCAATTTTAATTCTTACCTCATCCATCATAATAAATTTTACATTTTGGAGTATATTAATTTGGGGTTTTACCGTCTCAATGTTGGAAGCTATAAAAGGTAAAAAACGAATAAATAAATATAAATGGATTAATATTTACTCAGGTAACAAAAATTTAAATTTTTTTACTCGTGATAGGATTAAACTTTTATTAATAATTAAATCAATTAAAAAAAAAAAAGATATCGTTCAAATTAATTCTATCGGATTAATAATTTCAAAAATATATACATTTTTAAGAAAATATTTTTACTATGTTTAATTTATTAATAATAAATATTTTACTAATTATAATCTTTTTATCTTTAATAAAAAAAATGATATCTAATACATATTTATTTGTAATTATTGCTTATTTTTCAATTAATGTATTTAATGTATCAATTTTTGTTTTTAAACAAGAATTTAGTTTAGATTTAATGTGGTTGAATTTTTCAATCCTAACATTTCTATTTACAACATATACGTGGATCTATGGAATAATTACAAAATCTGTATCAATAAAAATATTAGTATTTTTATCAAAAAGTAAAAATAAATATAGCATAAAAGAGATAACAAATAATATTGTTAAAAATGAATTTGATAAAAGAATTAGAATTTTAAAAGAAAATAAGTTAGTAAATTCTCAAAAAGGATTTTTTCAAATAAAAAAAGATGGTATTAAAAAAATGAATATAATTCTAAAATTAAGAAAATTTTACAATATTAATAAAAAAAAAATTTATTTTTAAGTTTAAATGGCAAAAATATTGGTTACAGGAGGTTGTGGTTTTTTGGGAAGTCATTTAGTTGATCGGCTAGTTAAACTTAATCACACTGTTACAATTATTGACAATTTATCTAATGGAAAAATTTCTAATATTAAAAACTCCATTAAGAAACTTAAACTTATTAAAGTAGATATATCTAAAAATGGAGAATGGAAAAAATATTTCAAAAAAATAGATGTGGTTATTCATTTAGCAGCTATTGCTGACATTGTGCCAAGCATAAATAATCCAACTAAATATTTTAATGTAAATGTAAAAGGAACCTTAAATATCTTAGAAAATTCACGTGAATATAAAGTTAAAAAAGTCATATATGCAGCCTCATCATCATCTTATGGGATACCTAAAAAATATCCAACAGATGAACTTGAAAAGCTTAATCCACAGTACCCATATGCTTTAACTAAAAAATTAGGTGAGGACATCGTGATGAATTGGGGAAAAATCTACAATTTAAATGTTACCTCATTAAGATTTTTCAATATCTATGGTGAAAGATCTAGAACTACAGGATCCTACGGGGCAATGTTTGGAATCTTCTTAGCTCAAAAATTAAATAAAAAACCCTTTACTATCGTTGGAAGTGGAAAACAGAAAAGAGATTTTACTTATGTAACAGATGTTGTTGACGCATTAATAAGATCTATAAAACTAAAAAAAAAAAATCAGATAATCAATATAGGTAGTGGAAAATGCCATAGTGTAAATTATATTGTCAAATTACTAGGTGGCAAAAAAACTTACATACCTAAACGACCAGGTGAACCAGAAATTACATGGGCCAAAATACAAAAAGCAAAAAGGCTACTTAATTGGCAACCAAAAATTGGAATTGAACAAGGTGTAAATAAACTTTTAGATAATATAAATTTGTGGAAAAATGCCCCAATTTGGGACAAAAAGAAAATTAAAATTGCAACAGCTGACTGGTTTAAGTACCTTAAATAATAAAATTATCCAAAAAAAAAGCAATAAGAATATTATATTAGATGAAAGTATTAATAATAGGAGGAAGTGGAAAAATTGGAAAGTTTTTAAAAAATTCAAATAAAAACTACTTCTTCACTTATTATAAAAATAGAATTGCTAATGGAATTAAATTTGATTTATGTAATGACAATGTGTCATTATTAATTAAGAAATTTAATATAAACAAAATTATTTTATTAAGTGCAATTAGTGATCCAGATGAATGTTTTAAATATAAAAAGAAATCTTACTCAATTAATGTTAAATATACGAAGAATTTAATTTCTAAACTTAAGAACAAAGATGTACATCTTATTTTTATCTCAACTGAATTTGTATATTCCGGTAATAAAGGTAACTATTCCGAAAAATCTAATACTGATCCTATTAATTTATATGGTAAACAAAAACTCTTAGTTGAAAATTATATAAAAAAAAATATTACAAATTATTCTATTTTAAGAATTGCCAAAACCTATGGTGATAACATTCATATAAAGGGACTGCTAACAGATTTTTTAAATCTAATAAAAAAGGGTCAAAGAAATTTTTTTGGAGCTTATGATCAAATATTTAATCCTTTATATGTAAATGATTTAAAAAAAATAATTCAATTTTTCTTAAAAAAAAATATAATTGGAACATTTAATGTCTGTGGTCCTAAATCGTATAGTAGGTATAAAATATATAATCTTATTTATAAAAAATTAAAAAAGAAGTGTCCTAATTTAAAATTAAAAATAAAGAAAATTAGTATAAATGATTTAAAATTTCCTGAGAAAAGACCAAAAAATCTTAGTCTGCAATCTAATAAACTTAATAAATTGCTTAATTTTAAGATAAGTAATATAGAAGACATAATTCAAAAATTGATTAAAAATCTTGAATATGAAAAACTTAATTGAAGATAAAAAAGCGAAATCAAAATCCTTTTTCTTAAAAGATAGTTATAAGTTTTTAAACCATAAAATGATTAAGTTTTTAGAGAAAAATTATATAAAAACAAAAAAAGATTTGAGAATTTGTCTACATAAAAATTCTTTAGATAAACATCATGATATGGTCATTTTACAACAAAGAAAAAATTTCTATCTTCCTCACAAACATCTAAAAAAAGGAGAAACATACCACATCATTAAAGGATCAATGGCTAGTATACTTTTTAAAGATAATGGAAAGATCAAGAAAATTTATAAGTTGGTTAAGGATGATATTTTTAGAACTCCATTAAATACCTATCATACGATGGTACCATTAACTAAATTTGTAATTTACCATGAAAGTAAAATAGGGCCATTTCTTAAAAAAAATGATAGTATTTTTCCTAAATGGAATAATAAATTTAGAAATAAACTTGGAATAAATGAATTTAAAAAAGAAGTAATTAAAATGATAAAGTAAATTAATGAAAGATTTTTATAAATATTTAAATAGAAGAATAGATTTAAAATCTACATATGATGGATTACTTGATTATCCAAAATATGTTGAAATAGAAACTGTTAATGCGTGTAATGCAAGGTGTCCAATGTGTACGATAAATGATTGGGAAAGAAACTACCCAGTTATGAGAGATGATGTTTTTAATAAAATTAGTGATGATGTTATTTCAAATAAAGAAAAAATTAAAAGAGTAAGTCTCTACAGAGATGGTGAACCTTTAATTGATAAAAAAATGCCTAAAAGAATTAACAAATTTTTCGAAAATGGAATAACAAACACCTCAATAGCAACAAATGTTTCTTTACTTAATGAAAAAAAATCTACTGAATTATTAGAGGCTGGACTAGGTATGGTAATAATGTCAATTGATAGTCTTAAAAAGGATATATTTGAAAAAATAAGAGTTCGACTGAATTTTGAGGAAGTAAAAGATAATGCAATTAAGTTTTTACAGTTAAGGGACAAAATTAATCCAAAATGTAGAGTGTGGATCAGAATGATAAGACAGGAAGAAAATTTTAATGAATGGGATGACTATTATAATTTCTGGAAAAAATATGTATCAGACAATGATAGGGTTTATTATCATAATATATTTAATTGGGGTGGCCAGCTAGAAAATTATAAATCAGTTGAAAAAAGTTTTGAACCGAATTTGCCTTGTGTAGCCTTATGGTCTTTAATGGTTTTTTTTGCTAATGGAGATGTTCCATTGTGTAATGTTGATTACAACAATAAATTTCCAACCGGAAATATAATGAAAAACTCTATTAAAGAATTATGGCAATCAAAAATCTTGAATACTAGGAGAGAACTACACCTAAAAGGAAATAAAAAAAATATTTCAATATGTGAAAATTGTAATGTATGGGATGAAGCTACAGGTGAAGAGTTAATCTCAGCAGAATATGCTGAAAAAGTCTCAATTTCTAATAACATAATTAAATAATAATGAAAAAAATTTTTATCCCTGGGGGTGCAGGATATGTGGGAACAGTATTGGCCGAAATACTTTTAAAATTAAATTACAAAGTTACAGTATATGATTTATTTATTTATGGTGATCACATCAATGATCATCCAAACTTAAAAAAAATCAAAGGAGATATAAGAGACCTTAAAAAAATATCAAATTCAGTAAAAGATCATAATATTGTTATTCATCTTGCATGTATTTCCAATGATCCGAGCTATGATCTTAATCCTAAGTTAAGTAAATCAATTAATTATGACTGCTTTGAAAATTTTGTTAAAGCTTCAAAAGAAAATGAAATTGAAAGATTCATTTATGCATCTTCTTCATCTGTTTATGGAATAAAAAAAGAAAAAAATGTTTACGAAGATATGAAGCTTGAACCATTAACTGACTATTCAGTTTATAAAGTAATGTGTGAAAATATTCTTAATAAATATTCAAGTGAAAATTTTATTACTATAAATGCAAGACCTTCAACTGTATGTGGCTTTAGCAAAAGACAAAGATTTGATTTAGTGGTAAATATATTAACTAATCAAGCTTATCATACAAAAAAAATTAAAGTTTTTGGAGGAGACCAGCTAAGACCTAACATTCATATTAATGATATGTGTCAAGCTTATGTGGATTTGATCAAAGCAGACTCTTCGTTGGTAAATCGGCAGGCTTTTAATATTGGGTTTGAAAATTTTCCTGTTTTAGAAATTGCCAATATTGTTAAAAAAAATATGGACCACGAAGTGCTTTTAGAAAAAGTAGGTACAGATGATATTAGATCTTATCATGTATCGTCTGAAAAAATTAAAAGCACAATTAACTTTAAGACAAAGTACGATATTGATAGTGCTGTAAGAGATTTAAAAAATGCCTTTAAGAATAATTTTTTTAAAAATCCATTAACAAATGAAGAATATTTTAATATAAAAAAAATGCAAAAAATTAATCTTGAATAAATTAATTTATTTATTTTATATTAATTATTTAAATGTTAAATTAATTTTACTATGACTTTTTTTAAGAATGAGGAAATTAAAATAATAAATAAATTTCTACAGAATGGATATTACATTGGTAAAGTTGAGGACAAGAAATCTCTAGAATATCTAAATAAATGTATTAAAAAAAATATAACTAAAAAAAAAAAATTAAATCTCAATTTATTCCATAAATACAATAAAATTAAAGATTTAAATAAGATAAGAATAAAAATTCTAAACAATCTTAATAAAAATAAATTGATAAGAAATAAATACTTTAATTTAGCTCGCGAACATCTTTATACCCTCGTTGGTAATGAATTAATGATGCAAAAAAGATTGAATCTAAGTATTCAAATACCTAATGATTCATCTTCTTTACTTCCAATACATTCAGATGTGTGGTCTGGAGATTCACCATACGAAATTAATTTATGGGTTCCGCTTGTAAATTGTTATAAGACAAAATCTATGTATATACTTAACCAAAAAAAACTAAGTTTCTTTTTAAAAAAAATAAAGGAAAAAAAAATTAAAAGTAGTAAACAGATATTTAATATTATTAAAGATAAAGTTGAGTGGATAAATATAAAATATGGTGAATTTTTAATTTTCAACCAAACACTACCTCATGGGAATATAATCAATGTAGAAAATGAGACTAGATGGTCTTTAAACTGTAGATTTAAAAATATTTTTTCACCCTACGAGGATAAGAAGATTGGAGAATTCTTTTTACCAATTACAACAAGACCAATGACTAAAATAGGGATAAATTATAAATATCCATTCATATGATTTTAAAGGGTTATATATTTAGTAGACCTTTTCTTGAAGAAAGAGTTCCACAACATGTTCAAAATATAGTTATTCAAAATTATTGTAAAAATAGAAATTACACTTTTCAACTAAGTGCAACAGAATATAGATATGATGAAAGCACTTTTATATTAATGGAACTGTTAGAAAATATTTCAAAATATGATGGTCTTGTATTTTACAGTCTATTTCAATTACCTTTAAATGAGAAAAAAAGAAATTTTTTATATAATAAGATATTAAAGAAAAATAAAGTTATTCATTTTGCAGTTGAGGAACTAAAAATACAAAATGAAAAAGATAAAAACCATATTGAGGAGGTCTTTAAACTTAAACTTTCAGAAGTTAGTAAAAAAAAATCAAAGACAATTGGAAAAATAAGAAACTTTGTAAGCTTTAAACATAAAAAAGTAAAAAGAAATTATTTAGAAAGAATGAATAACAATAAAGTAGCATGTATGAATATTTCTAAAAAATATGGGTATGATTATTGGGATGGAAATCGAAAATTTGGATATGGTGGATATAAATACATATCAGGTTATCATACTTATTTAGCTCAAAAATTAATTAAAGAATATAGATTAAATGAAAATTCAAAAATTCTTGATATTGGAAGTGGTAAAGGTTTTCTGGCATATGAGCTACAAAAAATTTTAAAAAGTAAAAATATTTTATGTTGTGATATTTCTAAATATGCTATCAAGAAAAATAAAAAAGAGCTTCTAAATAAAGTTTTTTTTCATAATATTAAAAACAAATTTAGTTTTAAAAACAATCATTTTGACTTAGTCATATGTATAAACGTTTTGCATAATTTAAAACTAGAAAACTTAGAAAACGCCTTAAAAGAAATTGAAAGATTATCAAAGAATAAATTTATTTGTGTAGAATCCTACAAAAATAATAAACAACAATTTAATTTACAATGTTGGGCATTAACAGCTGAAACTTTAATTGATACTCAATCATGGAAATGGGTGTTTAGGAAATCAGGCTACAGTGGTGATTTTGAATTTATTTATTTTGATTAAACTGTTTTAATCTTTTAATACCAATAAATATAAATAAATTAAAAAATAAAAGTTTTATCCAAGTAATTAATATTGAAAAAATATTTTTAAAAGTGCCAGCATTTGTATTATAAATTGTTTTTTTATTAATAAGCACTTTTACTATTTTATAGTTAAGATTATATAAAAACATCAAATTTAATAAATCTATTGAAAAATTATATCTTAATGATTTTAAATTATAGTATTTAATAATTTTTGTAGGATAAACAATTGATCCATTTACTTCTTTCAAAATTTTACCTGTTAAAAAGAATGCTAAAAATTTCATTCCTAAAAATGTTATTTTTCTGAATACCGATACTATTTCAAAATAATTAATCCTGTACCCAATAATAAAATCAGCTTTATTAGAATTAAATGCTAAATTTTTTATAGCATTTTTACTAAAACTATCATCACCCGGAATTAATAAAATTTTACTGTATTTAGCCTTTTGTGCACAAATTTTTAATGAATAGCCCATACCGTAATTTTTTTTATTTTTTAAGATTCTTATTTTCTTATTTTTTGTACTGAGTTTAATTGCTTGTTGATAAGTTTTATCAATACTACCATCATCAACAATAAAAATTTCATATTCTAAACTAATATTTTTTAATGATGAATTTATTTTAATAATAGTATTTTTTATAAAATTTTCTTCATTTAATGCCGGAACTACGATTGACAAACCTTTTTTTAGTTTTCTCATTTGTTGTTAATAATATATTTATATTGATATAAGAAGATTTTTTAATATTTTTTATATAATGTTTTTAAAAATTAAAAATTTAGCAAAAAAAAGACTGAAAAATTTATCTCTATTCACTTTTTCCACTTTTTATTTTATTTTCATTATATCAATAATACTCCTTTCATCAATTTATTGCTATTTGAGTATTTCCAAATATGGAATTGCTGATGAGAATTTTCAAATAATTTTCAAAAAATTACAATTCGATTTTGGAAACTTAGCACATAACTTTTATTATAATAATGATTTTTTTCAAAATAGAAATGGTGTGGACTATTATCTTTTTAAATCTCCCTTTCTTCCTTTTTTGCTAGTAAGTATTGCAAAGATTTCAAATAATATCTATTTTATTTTCATTACAAAAAATTTAATAACTTATTCAATTCTATTTTTTTCTCTCTTTTTTTTGTTAAAAAAATATAATAAAAATGTAATTCTTTTCGCATTTATATTAATCTTATTTTTAATCAATCCTTATAACCTTCACGTAGGTTTTAATATTTTTTTTGAAGATAATTTATTAGCATTATTATTACCAAGTCTTTTTTTAATTTTGAACCTTGACAATGATAAGAAATTTTTTTTTTTCATCTTTGATAATTTTTGTCTTGTATAATACAAAATCTTCTATGTTTTTTTTCTCATTATTTCTACCATTTTTAATTTTATTTTTAGAAAAAAAAAAAATTCATATAAAGATAATTCCAGTTTTCGGTTTAATTTTTGCGATTTCACTGTGGGGATTATTTGGATTAGAAAAAACAGGAAAATTTCCTTTTGCTGGAAAACTAATCACCTCAAATTCAGAGGCTTTAAATCATGTTATTTTAAATGATAAGTTTTTAGATTATTATCCATATAAATCTGTAGATTTAATACCTAAAGATATTTCCATACCACAAAATCTTAAAAATGAATGGGAAATATTTGATTATTATAATCAAAAAAATAAAGATTATCTCAGAAATAATTTCACTAGTTATCTTTTAACTTTTCCAGAAAAAATAAAGTTTATATTCTTTAACATTTACAAAGACTCATTATTTCCTGATGATAAAAGTGTTTATAATAATAAAATAATGATCAGTTATCTTTTAAATAAAATTTTTTTTAATTTAGCAATTTTATTATTAATTATGGAACTCTATAAAAAGTATAAAAATAAAAGAATTTTAGAATATGGAAAATTGGATATTTATTTTTTATTTTTTTTAATATTTAGCTTATTTCCTCATTTAATAGCTTGGGCTACCGCAAAGCACCTAGTTGCTATTCAACAAATATCTATGATTTATTTATGTTTAAAACTTTCCAATAAATTTAAAATATTTAATTAAAATAATTGATTTCTAAATATTAGGATCACTTTTAAGACTTATGAAATTTGGTCCATTATTTTTATAGCTTTTAAGAACAAATTTCTCAGTTTGTTCACTATCTTTTGGATAATAAGATTTTATATTATTAAATAAGCTCATTAATTTTTTTGCATTCAATTCTGCATGAGTGGGCCCTTGATTTGGATAATCTGCATAACCAACTAGTTTTACATTTACATTTTGTTGATTAATGTCTAGTTTTACTTGTTCAAAAGGTCTTTCAATTAAAAAAGGCGTTATAGTGTAAACCCATGGTTTTAAACCTTCCAAAGCCATTCCTGCAGATAATCCTATTATACTCTGTTCACAAATACCCATATTAAAAAAACGCTCGGGATGATTTTTTCTAAAATCGTCAAATATTCCGTATCCTATATCTCCAACAATAAGTACAATTTTTTTGTCATTATTTGCTAGTTTATTAATTAATTTTCCAAATTTTCTTCTCATATTATTTTTAATCTCTTCTTTGCTATAAATATTTCTTTTTCATTAAGTTTTCTTGCATGCCAAATAGGATCATTTTCAAATTCTTTTATACCTTTACCTTTAATAGTATTGGCAATAATTACAGTAGGTTTGTCTTTGACTCTTTTTTTATTTAAAGCTTTTAGTATCATTGAAAAAGAATGTCCATTTTTTATATTAAGAGTATTCCAATTAAATGATTTAAATTTTGCTGCTAAGTTTTTCAACGGAAGACCATCCTCTAATTTAGTCAAAGCTTGTATTTTGTTGTAATCAATTATCAAAACTAAATTATCCAATTTATGCTTTGATGCTATTAATAGTGACTCCCATGTTGTTCCTTCTTGGCATTCACCGTCACTTATCAAAATATAAACCTTATCTTTATTTCTTTTCAATTTTTTTGCAAATGCCATTCCTACAGCTATTGGTAGTCCATGTCCTAGACTGCCTGCAGTACAGTGTATGCCTTTATTCGGATCTAATTCAAGATGTGTCTTTAATGATACTTTAATTCCTTTGCTTTTTAAATAAATTAAGAAAGGAAATGATGCATGAGCTTTACTTAGTAAAAATTTATCATTTTTTTTTAAAGCAACTTCATTTACTGCAAGTAGAATTTCAATCATTGAAAAAGCACCACCTAGATGAGCTTCTTTTTTTTCAATAAAAGCTTTTAAAGTTTCTTGTCTTAAATTTAGTGCTTTTCTCTCTAGATCTAAAATTTTTTTCATAATATAATATTTTTATTTTAAAGAAAATTCTATTTGTCTTAAAAAATTCTGTTTATTAATTGACACACTATTTCCTATTGTTTCAACAGATATTGATCCTGCAAAAGATCCTAGTAATAGAGATAAATCCTTAGGAGCACCAATTTTGATAAGTAAAGAAATAATAGAAAGCATTGCATCTCCAGCACCAACTTTATCAACTACATTTTTTGCAAATGCTGGACATTCAATAAGATTTTTATTATTTTTACTTAATAAAATTGCACCATATTTTCCTCTTGTAACTAATAAATCATTTGTATTTAATTTTTTTTGTAATTGAGCTGATAAAATTTTTGTTTCATCATTTTTATTTCTCATTTCGTGACGAAGTTCAGTTTCATTTATAATAACTGCATCAATATTTCTGTATTTTAATAAATCATGATAACCAATATTTGCAGCATTTACTTGAGCATTAAGAGCAATATATTTTTTTTTTGATGTAATTTTTTTTGCTGTTTTATTTGATATAAAACCATGACCATAGTCTGAAATCAAAATTAAGTCATATTTTAGAATATTTTTTTCTATATATTTACAAATTTTGACATCATCTATAGTCGGGGAAATATCATCATTAAGTGAATAAATTCCAAATAATTTATTTTTTGTAATATTGTCAATAAAACGTTTTTTTAAAATTGTTGGACTATTTCTTTTTCTAAAAAAAGATCTTTGAACCTTTTTATTCAATTTTTTTTTTATAAATTTTTCATATTTTTTATCATCTCCAGTCATACTTATTAATTTTATTTT
>MDTB01142529.1_pt1 | contig 21855 bp, 25 predicted proteins | sample 811161 | NCBI WGS metagenome assembly MDTB01 (sample SAMN05326650, study PRJNA326480) | marine metagenome | isolation source: seawater | place: Mediterranean Sea | collected 2009 | reverse complement strand
ATATTAAACTCTTATCATATGACTCAGCCATAATCCTAATTTTTGGCTCAGTTCCAGATTTTCTAACTAAAATTCTTCCATTTTTGTCCATGAGTTTATTAGCTTGTTTGATTGCATTTTTACATTTAGATTTACTTATTATGCTTTTGTCTTTGACAGTGATGTTCTCTAAAATTTGAGGCAGCGGTTTAAAAACATTTAATAGTTTGCTAGCTTTTTTTCCTTTTCTTAAAGAAAATAAAACCTCTAATGCTACAAGCAAACCATCACCTGTTGTTGCAAATTTTCCTAAAATTATGTGGCCAGACTGCTCTCCCCCTAGATTGAAGTTTAATTTTTTCATTTTTTCCTTAACATATCTATCGCCTACCTTAGATCTAGAAAATCTTATTTTTTCGTTTTTTAAAAATTTTTCTAAGCCATAATTTGACATCAATGTTCCAATGACTCCTCCTTTTAAAATTTTTTTTGATTTCCATCTTTTGGCTAGCATGGCTATAATCTGATCTCCGTTCACAATTTTTCCTTTTTCATCGCACATAATTATTCTATCTGCATCACCATCAAAGGAAATACCAACATGTGCTTTGAATTTTTTTACAGCAGATTTAATTTTGGATGGATAGGTTGATCCACATTTTTCATTTATATTAAAACCATCTGGTTTTACACCAATAGATACGACTTTTGCCCCAAGTTCTCTCAGTAGTTTTGGGGCAGCCTTATAACAAGCTCCATTAGCACAATCTAAAACTATTTTAGTTCCTTTTAAATGGAAATTTTTTGGAAAATTGTTTTTTAATATTTTTATATACTTATCATTTCCATTTTCCAACCTTTTAACTCTTCCCAATAATTTTGGATTAGTGAGTTGTTTGGTATTTTTTGCGTCTATTAACTTTTCAATTTTTTTTTCTATTTTGTCAGATAATTTCATTCCGTCTGGACCGAATAATTTTAAACCGTTATCGTAATAAGGATTATGAGATGCTGTAATCATAATGCCCATGTTAGCTCTCATAGATTTCGTTAACATAGCAAGTCCATTTGTTGGCAAAGGTCCTAAAGTAAAAACATGCATTCCTCCAGAAACTAAACCTGACACCAAAGCAGGTTCCAAGGTATATCCTGACAACCTAGTATCTTTTGCTATGATAGCAATCTGTTTAGATTTTTTTTGATTTTTAAAATAAGTACCAGATGCCAGACCAAATTTGAAAAATTTTTCTCCGGTTATGTTTCCTTGATTTACAGTTCCTCTTATTCCGTCTGTTCCAAAATATTTATTTTTCATTAATTTAATAATATTTTTTCAAATACCAAAATACCTTGCTTTACTTCATTAACATTATGAACTCTGAATATTTGCACTCCTTGAGATAATAAAAATAAGATGGATGCTAATGTTCCACCTATTCTCTCTTTATTATCATACTTTCCAGATATTTGACCGATAAATCTCTTTCTTGAAGTTCCAATCAAAATAGGAAAACCCAGACTATGAAACAAAGATATTTTAGAAATTAAAGTCAAATTATGTTTCAAATTTTTACCAAAACCAATACCCGGGTCTAAAATTATTTTTTTATTATCTGATTCATTAATATGTTTTTCAAAAAAATCATAGACATCCAATAGAACATTTTTATATTTTGGATTTTTTTGCATAGTTTTTGGTGTACCAAGCATGTGATGAACAACCTTAGAAACATTGTATTTTTTTAGTTTTGATAATGAATTTTTGTCATAAGAAAAACCTGAAACATCATTAATTAAATCTACACCGAAATTAATTCCTTTTATCATAATTTCTGATTTTCTTGTATCAATAGAAAGAGAGACATTTTTATAGTTTTTTTTAAAATTTCTAATTACATGCTCTATTCTTTTCCATTCAGTTTTTACTGGAATAGTTTTTGAACCCGGTCTAGTAGATTCGCCTCCGACATCAATAATATTTGCTCCGGAATTTATCATTTTATAAATCTGGTTTTTTGATTTTTTTTTATTGTTAAATTTTCCACCGTCTGAAAAACTATCTGGGGTTAAATTTAATATCCCCATAATAGAAGGTTGATAAAAACTTATTTTTTTTAAAAAATTTTTTCTTTTTGAAATTATTTTTTTTAAATCTTTTTTTACTTTTTTTTTAGGCAAAGAACTTAAAGAGTTAACTTTTTTAACGCTAATTGTTTTAGATAAAATTTTGTTATTTTTTCTGTGAAAAATTTCAATCTTATCAAAAGCAATACTATTGTTGCCACATAAAGGTAGGGCTAATTTTTTCTTTATTAAAGTTTTTGCATTGTTTCCATAATAAAAATTACACGCTCTTGTGTAATATTTATTCATTAATTTGCTTTTAAACTGCTGGTTTGGGTTTAAGACCTAATGAGTCTAAAGCGGAAGTTTCTTTATCATCTGACTCCTTATCGTCTTTGAAAGATCTAGTAGGTTTGATGTCTTTTAATATTAAATCTCTTATTTCATCACCTGATAGTGTTTCATAAACTAAAAGGGCTTTGGCAAGTTTGTGTAAATCGTCAATTTTTTCGGTAAGAACTTTTCTCGCTCTTTCATAACCCTTTTCTACTATTTTTTTTACTTCAGAATCTACTTTTTTTGCGGTTTCTTCAGACATATGTTGTTGTCTTGTAATCTGTCTTCCAAGAAAAACTTCGTCCTCGTTTTCTCCGTAAGCTAAAGGTCCTAGTTCTTTGCTCATTCCATATCTAGTTACCATGTTTTTTGCCATCTTAGTTGCCATATCTATATCTGATGAAGCTCCTGAGGTAACTTTATCATGACCAAAAATGATTTCTTCTGCAATTCTTCCTCCCATGGCAACCGCAATGTCTGAATACATTTTTTCTCTAGTAACAGACAACTGATCTCTTTCGGGTAATCTCATCACCATACCTAAAGCTCTCCCTCTAGGAATAATTGTAGCTTTGTGAATTGGATCTGAAGCTTTTTCGTTCAGGGCCACAATTGCATGACCGCCTTCGTGGTAAGCGGTTAATTTCTTCTCATCCTCTGTCATCACCATTGATCTTCTTTCAGCACCCATCATTACTTTATCTTTAGCTTCTTCAATGTCCGACATAGTGACTACTCTTTTATTTTTCCTTGCTGCTAATAAAGCTGACTCATTAACTAGATTAGCTAAATCTGCTCCTGAAAATCCTGGAGTTCCTCTCGCAATAGTTCTTAATTTCACATCAGGCCCAGTGTTAATTTTTTTAATATGGACTTTAAGTATTGCTTCTCTTCCTATGATATCTGGATTTGGAACGACTACTTGTCTATCAAATCTTCCTGGTCTTAATAAAGCTGGATCTAAAACATCTGGTCTGTTAGTTGCAGCTATTAAAATAATTCCTTCGTTTGTATCAAAACCATCCATTTCTACTAATAATTGGTTTAACGTTTGTTCTCTTTCATCATTACCTCCTCCTAACCCAGCTCCTCTACTTCTTCCAACAGCATCGATTTCGTCAACAAAAATTATACAAGGTGCATGTTTTTTACCTTGTTCAAACATATCTCTGACTCTTGATGCGCCTACGCCAACAAACATTTCTACAAAATCAGAACCCGATATAGAAAAAAATGGAACATTAGCTTCGCCCGCAATCGCTCTAGCTAATAAAGTTTTACCAGTTCCCGGTGGACCTATTAATAATGCACCTTTAGGTATTTTTCCACCAAGTCTGCTAAATTTTCTAGGATCTCTTAAAAATTCAACTATTTCTTCAACTTCTTCTTTGGCTTCCTCAACTCCTGCTACATCATTAAAAGTAACTTTGCCTTGTGCTTCTGTTAAAAGTTTTGCTTTTGATCTGCCAAAACCCATTGCACCACCTTTTCCACCTTGCATTTGACGCATAAAAAATATCCAAACACCTATTAACAGCAACATAGGAAACCATGATAATAATATTCCCAGGAGTGAAGGCATTTTGTCCTCTAGTGGAGTTGCAACTATGTTTACACCTTTTTCTGAAAGCTTCTCTACTAAATTTGGATAATTTGGTGAATATGTATTAAAATTAGATCCATCAGATAAAACTCCTTTGATATTGTTTCCTTGAATTTCTACTTCTACTACTCTTCCGTTATCCACTTCTGTTAAAAATTGTGAAAATGCAACTTTGTTAGTCTCATTGCTCATTTTGTTAGGCTTTTGAAATAAATTAAAAAGTCCTACAGACAGTAAGACGATTATTATCCATGTAACTAAGTTTTTAAAATTCATACTATATAATTAGGTATTTTTTTTTATTAAACAAGTGTAAATTAAACGCACTTTAGTGGTTTTTTCGAGGCATCTCTTTAGTTATATATAGATAATTTCCAGATTTTTCTAATAAACATCCGCCAAGGGTCAGCTTGGTTTTTTTTGACGAATTAAGTCTTTTTAGCACATTAAGGACCTTTTTTGATCTTGGAGGATAATAAGATTTGGAGAAATTTTTGATGACCATGCTTAAAAGTTTTAATTTAATCTCTTCTGACTCCTGTTTTATCTCTTTTAAATTTACTAACACTTTATCTGTAACTTTTTTCGTTGAAGACTGAACAACCCTTTTCAAATAATTGTTTAATGTATCTCTAGTTGAAGCCAAATTATTAATAGATCTTAAAATTTGATCGTGGTGTATTCCGCTTTTTTCTAGTTGTTTTTTTAAACTACGCACTTTAGTCCTTAAATATTTTTTGTTTACATTAGTAGGATCTTTGAAAACTTTACCAAATGATTTTTTAGCTATATATTTTAATTCTTGTTTTTTAAATTCTAACAATGGTCTTATTAGTTTAACTTCTTTTGATAATTTAATATCTTTATCCATCGATGAAAGACCTTGAATACCGCTGCCTCTTGAGAGTCTTATTAAGAAAGTCTCAATTTGATCATCACTATGATGAGCAGTTAAAATGTATCTTATCTTCCTTCTTTTACAAAAATTTAAAAGAAGCTTGTATCTTACTTCTCTAGCTTTTTTTTGAATGTTGTTTTTAATTTTATTTTTGTTTCTAATAACATACAAAGATATTCCAAATCTTTTTAACAATTTTTTTACTAAATTTGCTTCTTTTTTTGAATTTTTCCTAATTGCATGATCGATTAATACAAAATAAATTTTAATTTTTTTTTGATTTCTATAAATTTGACTTAAAGCTGTAAGTGCAAGACTATCTGGTCCTCCGGAGACAGCAACTGTAAAAGGTTTGTTTTTAGTGTATTTATTTAATTGTGATTTAAATTTAGAATAAATTTTATAGATATCATTTTTTTTTAAAGCATCTTTATGATTGAGTGCAATTAAATTTTTTCTTCTCATACTGAGCTTTTTGTAACACAGACTTGCTTGCTTTTGGATATTGTTTTTTTATACCTAAAATCATAGAACAACCTTGGTCCTTTTCTCCTAGTTGAACCATTGTTATTCCTAGCTTTAAAAGATTATCAGGAGCTTTTTTGCTTTTTGGATAATTTTGATATCCATCTAAGTATGCTGAAGCAGCATCTGAATATAGTTGTCTAATTCTAAAAGTTTCACCATACCAGTATTGAGCATTACCTGCTAAATCATGTTCTTTATTTCTATCAATAAATTCTTTAAGTGCAAATTCTGCTGTTTCATAGTCTCCAATTTTCATAAAACTAACTGCGAACTCATACTGTTCTTTGGGAGATTTATTTTCTGGTAACAATGAAGTTGTTTTTTCTGCTTCTTCAGTAATTACAGTTTTAGTGCTTTCAATAGATTGGGTTGCTTGAGTGTCTGGTAAACTAGAAGTTTGGTAGCCTGCTGCTTGACCAAAGTCTTGTGGTTTGTCTGTACCTGGCAAATTAGCTTTTTCATCTTTTTTGATTATTTTATTATCTGGATTTTTGCTTATAATTCCAGACTCAAGATCATTAAATCTTAATTGTGAATCTGACTGTATTTTTGTAATTCTGTTAGATAACTTATCTAGTTTAAAATTTACTTCCTCAAATCGGTTTGTTAAATCTCTAAATTGGTCTTCGATGTCGTTAAGTTTTAATAAATGTTTAGTCAAAATATCTTCATTTAGAGTGTTAGATGAACTAGATGTTGTTGAAGAAATATCTGCGCTTTTATAAACCGCTTTTTCTAAAGTTTTAAGATCTTGGGAAATAATTTGAATTTGATCAGTTATAGCACTAATTTTTTCCTCTTCTGCATACAAATTAAAACTTAAAAAAGTAAATAGTAAAGAATATGCAACTAGTTTTTTTAATCTAAATTTAAATATTTTCATTGATTCGAAATTTAATTATACAAAATGGCAAAAAAAAGACCCTTTGTTTAATCAAAGGGTCTTTTAATAATATAATATGTATGAAAATTAGTTTACTTTAACTGTAACTGATCTTCTATTTTGAGACCAAGCTAGAGGAGTTGAAGCAGTATTTACTGGTCTTTCTTTTCCATAACTAATAACAGAGATTCTTTTTCCTGAAATCCCGTATGTCATTAAGTAATCTTTAACTGAATTAGCTCTTCTTTCACCTAATGCTAAGTTATACTCTCTAGTTCCTCTTTCGTCTGCATGACCTTCAATTGTCACATTAAGACTTTTGTTTTTTCTTAAAAAAGTTGCTTGTTTTCTAAGTGTGTCTCTTGATTTTGTAGTTAGTGCAGATTTGTTAGTTGCAAAAAATACTCTATCTGGAACACCTTTAGCTAGATATTCAACGGTGTCAGTACCAGTGTAAACATCACCGTCTATGTTTCCAGTTTTTTTAGCTGTTGCACATGCGCTTAAAGCAAACGCAGCAAACAAAACTAAAAGTAAGTTTTTTAAATTTCTATTAATTTCAAATTTCATATTTTCCCCTTAAGGTTGTTGCCAGAATATTTCAAATTATATTAGATTATTCAAGTTAAAAATTAAATAAAAATACCCTTACTTTGATAATAATGAGGACCAAGATGGGTCCGAAGCATCAGTTTCAGTGGTTATTTTCCTTTCATTATAACCAGTAATATCAATAGACCATAATTTTGCCGAAAAACCTTCTCCTTTTTCTCCTGATTTTGTTTCTCTGTAAAAAACTAAAACCCTGCCATTAGGTGACCATGAAGGGGCTTCTTGATAAAAATTTTCAGTTAATAGTCTTTCTCCCGAACCGTCGGTTCTCATAACTCCAATATAAAATCTTCCTTTTCGAACTTTTGTGAAAGCAATTAAATCACCACGGGGAGACCAAACAGGAGTTCCGTACAGACCATTGCCAAATGTAATTCTTTTCACATTGCTCCCGTCACTTTTCATGACATAAATTTGCTGAATGCCACTTCTGTCAGAATTAAAAGCTATATACTTACCATCTGGTGAATAAGAGGGTGAAGTGTCTATGGAAGAATGTTCTGTAATTCTTTCTACTATTCTTGTTTCAAGATCCATAGTATAAATATCAGAATTTCCATCTTTAGCAAAACTCATAATTATTTTTTTTCCGTCAGGTGAAAATCTTGGAGCAAATGTCATTCCAGGAAAGTTTCCAACTACTTCTTGGACTCCAGTTTCTATGTCTAACAGATATACTCTAGGAAGATTTCTAAAGTATGATAAATAAGTTACCAATTGATTTGCTGGATTAAATCTAGGAGTTAAAACAAGTTCATTACCCAATGTTAAATATTTAACATTAGCGCCATCTTGATCCATAATAGCTAATTTCTTTACTCTTCTATCTTTAGGGCCAGTTTCTGAAACATAAATTATCCTTGTATCAAAATAACCTTCTTCTCCAGTTAGTCTTTCATAAATTTTATCAGATATGATATGAGCTACTCTTCTCCAATTAGTTGGAGTTGTAGTAAAAGCTAATGCTATCATTTCTTTTGATGCAGCTAAATCCCAAAGCCTAAACTCAACTTTAAGTTTTCCATCTGTTGTTAAAATTTTTCCAGTTACTAGTGCTTGGGCTTTAATTAATCTCCAGTCTTCAAATCTTGGTTTTAAATGAGCAATGTCTGGTTTTTGGACAAAAGCATCTTTTTTCAAAGGATTAAAAAGACCTGTGGATTTAAAATTTTTTTCTACAATTGCAGATATTTTTTCACCTAATTCTTTTATTTTAACTCCGTCTACTTCTTCAGATTTAGCATCAACATGAAGAGGTGAAACGGCAATTGGCAATGGATCTAAATTTCCTCTTGTAATATCAACTTTTATTAAAGCATAAGCAAAATTAGTTTTTAATAACAATAGTAAGAATATAATTATAATTTTTTTCATTATTTTAACCTTTGAGCATTTCAGTTGGATCAAAATTTAATTGAAGATTTTTCCACTTTTCGTAACCAGTCGGAGGCACTTTTAGTGGTTGACAAATTCTTACAGCTCTTAAAGCACTTTCAGCTAAAATTTTATAAAATTTTTGTCCTGGTTTATTCATTCTTTCATGATCAAGAATTTCAGATTTAAGAATTGTGCCATCTTTTTTTAATTGAAGTTTAATTCTAACTAATAAACTTTCATCATAAGGTAATCCTAACGGAACACTCCAGCACCCAAAAATCTGAGCTCTTAAAGCATCTTCCTGGGATAAAGTAAGACCGGTAGCAAATGAATTTTTCACACTACTTTGAGTTAATTTACTTGTTTTTTTTTCAGTCAAGGCTTGCTGCTCTTTAGCTTTGTCTATAAGCGCAGCAATTTGATTTGTATCAACAATTTCCTTTTTTTCGAATTCTGATGATTGTCTTATTTGTGGTTTTATTTCTTCAGGATTTTGTTTTTTCTTTATAATTTGTTTTTCCTCTTTTTTTTCATCTGGTAAAGGAATTCTGTCTGGTTTTTCTTTTGCTTTAGCCGCTGGAGGAGCTTGCTCAGAAACTACTCTTTTTTCATCTTTTTTAACTTTTTCAATTACTTTTCTAGCTTTAGGAGCATAAGGGATGTTTGTTTTGTCCGATATTTGAATTAATTCGACAGAAACTATTGGAGGTAAATCTATTGGCTGTCTAAGCATAAAAGGTAAGCTCAAAATTGTTAGCACAATTATTAATGCATGAAATGATATAGAAAAAATTAAGCTTCTGACCATTTATCATTTAACTTTTGTATGGCTCGGATATTAACGCAACTTTAGAAAATCCAGCCCCCGACAAAGTCCCCATAATTTCCAAAACTCTTCCGTAGTTTATATTTTTATCACCTCTTACATAAATTCTTGTGTCAGTTCTATTTTTAGAAATAGCAAGAAGTTTTGGTACGACTTTCTTAAATGTCACTTGATGTTCTTGAATAAAAATTTCTCCCTTTGAATTAATAGAAATTGTTAAAGGTTCTTGGTCATCTGGTAAAGAGTCTGCCGCAGACTCTGGTAGATCTACCTGCACACCGACGGTAAGCAAAGGAGCTGTAACCATAAATATAATTAAAAGCACCAACATTACATCTACGAAAGGTGTAACATTAATCTCGCTCATTGGTTCATTTTTAGATGATCGATTAAATTTAAAAGCCATGATAAATTAAATTATTGATAAAAATCTTTTTGAGAAATTGTCAATTCTAGCGATATATCTTTTTGCATCACTATTGAATTTATTGTATGCAATGACCGCAGGTATTGCTGCTAATAATCCTAATGCAGTTGCAAACAAAGCCTCAGCTATTCCAGGAGCTACGATAGCTAAACTTGTATTTCTTGAAATTGCGATAGATTGAAAAGAATTCATAATTCCCCATACTGTTCCAAATAAACCTATAAAAGGAGCTGTTGCTCCTACTGTGGCTAAAAAAGTAAAATTTTTTTCTATATTTTTAATTTGATTATCTGTAGAAATTTCTATCACTCTTTCTACTCTCGCACTCTGAATAGCAGATGATTTCGAACGAGTTTTAATTACTTCGTTCATTGCAGATATAAATATCTGGGTTATTGGATCATCAGATTTTGCTGGTAGAGTTTTGCTAAAACTTTCTGCTGATTTAGATTTCCAAAATTTGTTTTCAAATTGTGTTGAAGACTCATTTATTTTTTTAAACAATTTATACTTGTCAAATATAAGAGCCCAAGACCAAACTGAACTAGCTAGAAGAATAATAATTACTGATTTTACAACAAAATCAGCTCTTAAAAAAAGTTGCCATAATGAAAAATCATTGACTCCTCCTAAACCAACCACTTGAGTAGCAATTTCTTGTTCCATGAAGACTCAATACTTTTAGAATGTGTCATGAATTAGACAATTTTTGTTTTAAGTTTTTTAAATTTAGTTAATTTGATTGATCTTTAAGCCTAGTTTCGCTGAAAAATCTGGCAATAAGTATAGCGTCTGACTTGTTTACATCTTTTTTTTTGGACAATTGATCTGACAGAGATGGATACATTTCTATAGCTTTAGTTCTACTTGCATCTTTTGAAGAATTAATTAAATCAAAATGTTTTTTCCATTTTGCTGGTCTTACAAAAAAAATTGGCAAACCTAAGGCTGCACAGATTCCTTTTATTGCTCCGAAAGTTTGACCAAAATTAAACATACTAGTTACTCCTTGTCCTGGCATAGCAGTTACATGTTCAACTACAATGGCTACTTCTTCTTTATTTGAGACATTATCTTTAAGTAATTTAACTAATTGAGCGCTATTTAATTGTCTTTTGTTTTTTTTCCCCTCAGGCATAACTGGTATATCGAATATTTTTTCTACTTTATTATTTTCTAAAATAGCAATTGCACCACTTAATCCTGGGTCTATTCCAATAATTTTCATAAATAATTTTTAATAAATTTTACAATTAACAAAAACATTTTGGACATCATCATTATTATCTAAAGACTCAACAATTTCCTCTATTTTTTTAATTTGTTCTTTAGGTATATCTAAATAATTATAAGGCCTCCATTCAATACCAGAGTAGGAGAAATTGTTTACCTTTTTTTCAACCTGACTCTTCACCTTATAAAAATCCTCTTTATTGGATAAAATTTCATGAAAGTTAATCTTACTAAAACAATCCTTTGCTCCGGCATTAATAGCGATTTCTAAAATTTTTTCATCTGAAAATGATTTTTTTGAGACATGCATAACTCCACATGAAAAAAAAAAATGTGTAGTTGAACCATTTTCTCCAAGTCTCCCTCCGTTTTTTTGTAAAATAGTTCTAATGCTAGAAGCCGTTCTATTTTTATTGTTAGTTAAAGTTTCTATAACAAAAGCTACATTGTAAGGTCCAAAACCTTCATATCTAAGATTTTCATAACTTTCATTTAAATTTATCTCAGATTTATTAATAGCTCTCTCAATATTATCTTTAGGCATATTAAATTGTTTTGCAGCTTGAATAGCTGATCGTAATCTTGGATTTGACTCTGGGTCTTTAGCACCAAGTTTTGCCGCTACTGTAATCTCTCTAGATAGTTTAGAAAAAAGATTTGCTCTTTGTTTGTCCTGTCTTCCTTTTTTGTGTTTTATTCCTGCCCAATGAGAATGACCTGCCATTATTTATAATCTTTCTTCCAAGGAACCTCCTTGAATAATTGGCTCCACTTTCTTCGCTAAACCAGTTTCTTCATCAGCATAAACCATTAGCCCAGATATTGTTGCTTCTCCAACCGCTGGATAGTGTCTTAATGCTGTAGGATTTTTTAAAAATTTTTTTAACGAATTATCTCTATTCATCCCTATTACGGATTTATAATCTCCACACATACCTAAATCAGTTTGATATGCTGTTCCTTTTTCCATGACTCTATGATCTGAAGTGGGAACATGAGTGTGTGTTCCTACAACCATGGTTGCTTTTCCATCAAATAAATATCCCATTGCCATTTTTTCACTAGTAATTTCACCATGCATATCTACAACAATAAAGTCAGCATCTTTTTTAAGTTTTACATCTTCAATAAATTTTTTTGCAGATTGAAAAACATCTTCACATTTTTTCATATATACATTTCCCATTAAATTAATTACTGCAACTTTTTTGTTATTTTTTGAAACAAAAATTCCAAACCCTTTCCCTGGCGAACCTTTTGTCAGATTTTCTGGTCTTAATAATCTTTTTTCTTTATCTATAAATTTAACAGTTTCTTTTTCATCCCATATGTGATTCCCCGAAGTAATGACATCTGCTCCAGCATTAAAAAAATCTTCTGCATTTTTTTCTGTTATGCCAAAACCAGTATCAGCTGCATTTTCACCGTTAACTATAACAAAATCTATTTTCTTTTTCTTTATCAGGTCAGGTAATTTTTTTACCACTGCATTTCTTCCTGAGGGTCCAGCAACATCTCCTAAAATTAATATATTCATTATTATCTAATACCTTTCTCAGTTAAAATATAATCTAGTTTAACATCAAATTTAGATATTGGGAGTTTATTATATTTTTGAAATGAAAAAGCAACTCCAATAGTTAAGATATCTTTATTTAATCTTAAATACTTATTTAGAAATTTATCATAATAACCTTTGCCATAACCTATTCTATATTTATTATTATCAAATACTAAAAGTGGCACTAAAATTACATCTGGTATAATAAATTTTTTTTTTAAAATTGGTTCTAACATTCCATATTTATTAACTTTTAGAGTGTCTAAAAACGTCCATTTTATAAATTGAATACGATCTTTAGAGTTAATGATTGGTAACAAAGATTTAATTTTTCTTCTTTTTTTAATTAAATCAAAAAGTTTTATTGTATTCACTTCATAGTTTGATGGATAATAAAAAGATAGAAAAATAGATTTTTTTTTAAATAATTTATCTAAAATACTTATTAAGGGTTTGAAAAAATTACTTTTAATTTCGAAATACCTTCTTTTTCTTAAATTAAAGTACTTATCTCTTAATTTTTCTTTGTTAAGCATTCACTGAATTTGAGATTTGGATTCAGCTTTTTCAATTATTTGTTCTAGGGATTTTGTTGTCTTGTCCAACATTGACTCATATAAATTATTACTTTCTTCAATCATTTTTTTAAAATTATCAATTTCAGAATTAAGCTTTTCAATTTCCTGATCTTTTTTTTCTTTATATTCAATGGCTAAAGATCTTAATTCTTTAAATTTTTTAGATAATTCGTCCAATTTACTTTTTTGAATTGTAACTCTTTTTTTTAAATCAAAATATTCATCAATTATCTGAATTGAAGTTATTAATAAAAGTTTGTTTTCCCCTATGTTTCCAAGTTTTTCTTTGAGTTCTGCATATTTTTGGTCTAAAAAACTTGTTAACTTTTTTAAAGACTCCTCTTGCCCATCATCACACGACAATAAATAATCTTTATTATTAAACTTTATATTTACGTTTGCCATCTGTCTAATTCTTCAACGAGTTCCTCTGTCTCTTGACTTAGTTCATTTATATCTTGATTAAATTTTTCCTCTAACTGAGACCTTTTATTTACTTCTTCTTGTAACTTTGACAATTTACTTTTAATGTATTTGTGTTCTCTTAAAAGCTCAGCGTGTTTTTCGCTCAATTCTTTTTTTTCACTTAGTAATTGATCTTTTTCTTTCAAAATTTTTTCGTTTCCCACCGTAGATTGTGCATAACTATTTGAAAGTGTGCTTAATTTATCAATAAGCTTACTTAAGTTTTTTTCTTTATTTTCTAAATTGTTCATTTAATTTTTATACCATAATATTGATATAGTGACTTTAAGTCTATATAGGTAATCTGGTAGTGAGCACAAATTTATTTCAATTAGCAAATGCAATAAGGTTTTTGTCAGTAGATGCTGTGCAAAAAGCAAACTCTGGGCATCCAGGAATGCCTATGGGGATGGCTGATGTTGCAACAGTATTATTTAAATACTACCTCAGGTTTAATCCTCAAGATCCCGGCTGGAAAAATAGAGATAGATTTATTTTATCAGCTGGTCATGGATCTATGCTTTTGTATTCTCTTTTGTACTTAACCGGTTACAAAAGTATCTCTTTAGATGACATTAAAAATTTTAGACAACTTAATTCAATTTGTGCTGGTCATCCTGAATATAAAACAAATTCAGGTATAGAAACTACAACAGGTCCACTCGGTCAAGGACTTGGCAATGCTGTAGGAATGGCCATAGGAGAAGAAGTTTTAAAAAAGAAATTTGGAAACAAAATAATTAATCACAAAACTTATGTAATTGCTAGCGATGGTGATTTAATGGAGGGTATTAGTCACGAAGTAATGAGTTTAGCAGGCCATCTTAAGCTTAAGAATTTGGTGGTATTTTTTGATAATAATAAAATTTCTATAGATGGTTCAACTTCTCTAAGTGTTTCAGATAATTATAGAAAAAGATTTGAAGGATACGGTTGGAACTTTCAAGAAATTAATGGACACAATGAAAAGCAAATTAAAAAAGCTATTAATAAAACAATAAAATCTAACAAACCAAACATCATATCTTGTAAAACAATTATAGGCTTTGGCTCACCAAATAAATCTGGGAAGGCATCGTCTCATGGCTCACCTCTTGGGGAAGAGGAAATAAAATTAGTAAGAAAAAAACTTAAGTGGAAAAATGAGCCTTTTGATGTACCAGAAGATATATTGAAATCATGGAGGGAAATCGGAAACAAAGGCATTGAAACTCAAAGGAAATGGGACGAGAACCTTAACAAAAAAGATAGTAAAATTAAAAATCAATTAAATGAAATTTTCAATAATTTAAATTTAGACAAACTTGAAAAATTGATTAATGGTGAGAAATCAAAATTTTATAGCTCTAAACCAAGCTTAGCAACAAGAAAATGTTCTTCAACGGTGATAGAAACTGTATCTACAATTTTACCTGAGTTAATAGGAGGCTCTGCTGACTTAAGTGGATCGAATAACACTAAAACTAAGAACTCTAAGATAATTTCATCAAGAAATTTTAATGGGAATTATTTACATTATGGTGTTAGAGAACATGGGATGGCCTCTATAATGAATGGTTTAGCTTTATACGGTGGAATCATTCCTTATGGTGGAACTTTTTTAATATTCTCTGATTATTGTAGACCCGCTATAAGGTTATCAGCACTAATGGGTTTAAGAGTTATTTATATTTTTTCTCATGATTCAATTGGCTTGGGAGAAGATGGTCCAACCCATCAACCTGTTGAACAATTAACTGGACTAAGAGCTATACCTAATCTGAATGTTTTTCGTCCAGCAGACATCAATGAAACTTTTGAGTGTTGGGAAATTGCTTTAAAAAGCAAAACTACTCCAAGCGCAATAGCTCTATCACGACAAACTCTTCCTTATATAAATAAAAATTTAACTGAAAAAAACCAGTGCAATTATGGTGCATATGAAATAAATAGAACTTCTCACGATTATAAATTAATTTTAATTGCATCAGGTTCAGAGCTTGGTATTGCAATAGAAGCTCAAAAGCAGTTACAGAACGAAAATATTAACTCTAAAGTAGTTTCGATGCCTTGCCAGGAACTCTTTGATAAACAAAGTGAAGAATATAAAAATAAAATTTTAGAGACAGAATCTTGTGTCAGAATAAGTGTCGAAGCTGGAAGTATAAAAGGTTGGGCAAAATATATTAAAAATAAAGGAGATTATGTTGGTTTAGATAGTTTTGGTAAAAGTGCTCCTTATAAAGATATTTATAATCATTTTGATATAACGAGTGACCAAATTGTAATTTTGGCTAGAAAATTGTTAAAATAATAATTCATTGGAATTATAATGAATGGAATAAAATTTTTTCCTAAAGATTTAGAGATTGAAGACAAAAGAGTAATTTTAAGGTTGGATTTGAATGTTCCTTTGATAGATGGAAAAATTTTAGATGAAACAAGAATTTTACTTGCTATTCCTTTTTTGAAAGAATTAATTAAAAAAAAGTCTAAAATTATCTTAATATCTCATCTAGGAAGACCCAAGGGGAAAATAAATGAGAGCCTGTCTCTATCGCCGATCTTTAGGTATTTAAAAAGAAAAATTGACTCAAAAATTTTTTTTTATAATGGAGAAATTAATGAGGAAGCAAAAGATAAAAGTAAAAAATTAAAAAAAGGAGAAATTCTCTTTTTAGAAAATATACGATTTTTTAAAGAAGAAGAAGAAAATGACGAAAAGTTTTCAAAAAAACTTTCTCAACTTGGAGATATATACATAAATGATGCTTTTTCTTGTTCTCACAGAAAACAATCTTCTATTCATAAAATAGTAAATTTTTTTGACGCTTTTTATGGTGGTCCGCTTTTAGAAAAAGAAATTGGTGCAATTAACTTAATTATAAACGAAAAAAAAAGTCCTGTGACATGTATTATTGGAGGTTCAAAAATATCTACAAAAATTAACATTATTTTAAATTTAATAAAGAATGTAGATAATGTGATAATTGTTGGTGCGATGGCAAATAGTTTTCTCTATAATAAAGGTTACAATATTGGTAAATCTTTGTTTGAAGAAAATACTAGTAAAATAATAGAGAAAATTTACTCGGAGTCTAAAAAAAATAATTGTAGAATTGTTTTACCTATTGATTGTCAAATCTCAAAAAATTTTGAAGGAAAGGCTCAAGTAAGAGCAAAAGATAAAGTTAATAATGATGAAATAATTCTAGACATTGGTCCAAAAACAATAGAGTTAATAACAAAAATTATACATGAGTCAAAAACTGTTCTTTGGAACGGGCCAGCTGGATATTATGAAAATGAAAATTTTTCAATTGGAACTAAGGCAATAGCAAACAAGATATCTGAAAATACCTCTAACAATTCTTTAATATCAATTCTAGGTGGTGGTGACACCATTGCCGCTTTAAATAAAAGTAATTTGAAATTATCTTTTACTCACTTATCAACAGCCGGTGGTGCTTTTTTAGAATACCTGGAAGGAAAAGACTTGCCTGGTCTAACTGTTTTAAAATAAATATTTCATTATGGATTTAGAAGAAATAGCAAAAAAAATGGTTGCTAAAGGTAAGGGAATACTAGCGGCAGATGAAAGCACTGGCACAATGGAAAAACGATTAAAAAGTGTCAATGTTGAGTCTAACGAGAAAAATAGATTAAATTTTAGAGAAACTTTATTTAGTTCAGAGGGAATGAAAAATTATATAGGGGGAGTAATTCTATTTGAAGAGACATTGAAACAAAAAAGTGAAAAAGGTATTACAATACCAGACTTAATAACTCAGAGTGGAACTGTCCCAGGAATAAAAGTTGATAAAGGTGCAAAAGTTTTAGCAGGATCTCCAGATGAAAAAATTACTGAAGGACTAGATGGTTTGAGAGAAAGATTGAACGAATATTATAAATTGGGTGCAAGATTTACAAAATGGAGAGCGGTATACTCCATTTCAGAAAAATATCCATCTTCACAGGCAATAAAATCAAATGCTCATGCGCTTGCTAGATATGCTGCCTTAGCTCAAGAAGCAAGAATGGTTCCTATAGTTGAGCCAGAAGTTTTAATGGATGGAGATCACAACATAGAAAAATGTTTCAATGTAACAACTAATGTCTTAAATGAATGTTATAACCAGTTAGAAATCCATAAAATTTTACTTAAAGGAACTATACTCAAGCCAAATATGATATTACCTGGTTCAAACTGTAAAGAGAAAGTTAACTCTGAAGAAATAGCAAAAAAAACTATGGAGTGCCTAAAAAAAAATGTTCCTAGTGAAGTAACTGGTATTGCATTTCTTTCAGGAGGACAAACTGAAAAAGAAGCTACAAAAAATTTAAATGAAATAAACAAAATAAATGATACAAATTTCCTTATATCGTTTTCATATGGAAGAGCTCTTCAACAAAGCGCTTTAAAAACTTGGTCAAAAAACATGAAAGATATAAAGAAAGTTCATAATGTTTTTAACCATAGAGCTAAGATGAACGGTCTTTCATCAAAAGCTCAATGGTCTGAAAACTTAGAAAATGAATTTGCAGCCTAAAATTGAATAGAATTGTCTACTTAATTTCACCTCAAAAAATTGATCAAGATTTTTATAAATCTTTAAGAAAAGTTCTAGCTACAAGAAAGGTTAAATTTTTTCAGCTAAGACTTAAAAAAATTTCTAATAAAAATATAATTAAAATTGGAAAAAAAATTAAAAGTATAACAGACAAATTTAAAGTTAAATTAATTATCAATGATAGCCCTCAAATAACAAAAAAATTAAAAGCATCTGGCTGTCATATTGGTCAAACTGATACTTCAATTAATAGAACAAGAAAAATATTAAAAAATAAAATAATTGGTGTTACTTGTCATGGTTCAAATAAATTAGTTGATTTTGCTATAAAGAAAAAAGTTAATTATATAGCTGTCGGATCCTTTTATAAATCAAAATTAAAACCAAACGCAAAAAGGGCTAATATAAAAATAATAAAGGAAACAAAAAAGAAAACAAAAATACCTATTGTTGTTATTGGTGGAATTACTAATAAAAATTATAAAAAATTTATAACTTTAGGAGCGAATTATATTGCAATATCAAGTTTTATTTGGAATAACCCACTTCTTAGACCAGAATTAGCAATAAAAAAATTTAAATAAATGAAAATATCAGCAAACGAAATTAAACCAGGGATGGTTATAGAACATAAAAATGACTACTGGAATGTTGTAAAAACTCAACATGTTAAACCTGGAAAAGGTGGTGCTTTTAATCAGGTAGAACTAAAAAGTATTACCAAAGGTACTAAACTAAATGAGAGATTTAGATCTAGCGAAAATGTCGATAAAGCAGAGTTAGACGAAAAAAAATTTAATTTTTTATATTTAGACGATAACAACTGTCATTTTATGGACAATAAATCTTTTGAACAAATATCTATTGATAAAACACTAGTAGGAGAAAAATATAAATTACTTAGTGAAAACCTTGAAGTTATAATTACATTTATGGACGAAAGACCAATATCAGTTGAATTACCTAAAAATGTAATATGTACTGTTGAAAGCACTGATGCAGTTGTTAAAGGTCAAACGGCTGCTTCTTCTTATAAACCTGCAAAATTAGACAACGGGATTAATACAACAGTTCCACCATTCATAGAGTCTGGTGAAAAAATTATTTTAGATACTAGAACGCTAGAATATGTCAAGAAAGTAAATTCATGAGAATAAATTCTCCACAAATGAATATAATTCACAGAGCTTGTATAAAAGCTTCTAAATCACTTATTAGAGATTTTGGAGAGATTGAAAAGTTACAAGTTTCATCAAAAGGTCCAGGTGATTTTGTTTCTGCAGCTGACAAAAAATCTGAAAAAATTATTATAGAAGAGTTACAAAAAGCTCATCCAGAATATGGAATTTTAACTGAAGAGTCTGGTGAAATAAATAAAAATAATAAAGAAAAAAGATGGATAATAGATCCAATCGATGGAACTTCAAATTTCTTAAATGGTATACCTCAATTTGCAATATCTGTTGCTTATGAAGAAAATAATGAAATATTGTGTGGAATTATCTTTGACCCAATTAAAAATGAAATGTTCTTTGCTGAAAAAGGATCTGGCGCTTTTTTGAACAACTCAAGAATAAGAGTTTCAAACAAAAAAAATTTAAAAGAGTCAATGTTGGTAACAGGTGGTCCGAGAGTTAGTAGTAAAAAAAGAGAGGATATTTTTAAAGAGTACACCAAAATTTCAAATATTGTAGACATACCGATTAGAAAATTTGGTAGTGCAGCATTAGATATTGCTAATGTTTCTTGCGGTAGATTTGATGGTTACTGGCAATGGGAACTGAGTTATTGGGATATTGCAGCAGGAATAATTATTTTGAAAGAAGCTGGTGGATATATCGAATTTTTAGATAGTAATGATCAAAACTCTTTAAAAAGGAACATAATTGCTTCAAATTCTAAAATTCATCAAGAGTTAAAGGATGCATTAAAAAAAAATATTGAGTAAAAATTGTATATAATATAAAAGACGCTTTATTATGAAAAAAAAGATACACCCTAACTATCACAAAATTAAAGTTGTGATGACTGATGGTAGTGAATTTGAAACAAGGTCAACTTGGGGAAAAGAAAACGATGTCTTGAAATTAGACATAGACCCAAAATCACATTCGGCTTGGACGGGTGGAGCACAAAAGATTTTAGACAAAGGAAGAGTAAGCAAATATAATAAAAAATTTAGCAATCTAAGAACCAAAAATAAATAAATTATGTCTGGTACACCTTTTATGCCAAAAGCTACTGCGGTTTGGCTAGTAGAAAATACAACATTAACTTTTAAACAAATTGCAACTTTTTGTGATTTACATGAATTAGAAATTAAGGGTATAGCTGATGGAGATGTAGCAAAAGGCATTAAAGCATACAACCCGATTTTAGCAGGACAACTTACTAGAGAAGAAATAGATCTCTGCACTAAAGACTCTAGTAAAAATTTAACACTCGTTCAAAAAGCTGAAGATGTAGAGGTAAAAGAAAGAAAAAAACCAAAGTATACACCTCTGTCTAAAAGACAAGATAGGCCAGACGCTATACTATGGTTAGTAAAAAATTTTCCTGAACTTACTGATGGTCAAATTTCAAAACTAGTTGGAAGCACTAAAGGAACTGTTTCTTTAATTAGGAAAAGAAGTTACTGGAACTTTTCAAATTTAAAGCCAAGAGATCCAGTAATTCTAGCTCTATGTAGTCAAGAAACTTTTGAAAAAGCATTACAAAAAGCAAAAAGGAGAGTTGAAAGAGAAAAGAAAGCTAAACTAAAAGAGGAAAAATTAAAACTTAAAGTCGGAGAAAATAATGAAAAATAAAGATCCGATTGTAGGAATTATTATGGGAAGTAAGTCAGATTGGAAAGATGTTATGGAACACTGTAGTGAGATGCTAAAAGAATTTGGAATTAAACATGATGTAAGAGTAATATCTGCACATAGAACTCCTAAAAGGCTAGAAAAATTTATATCTGAAGCTGAGAAAAATAATTACGAAATTATTATTTGTGCCGCTGGAGGTGCCGCACATTTAGCAGGTGTGACAGCAGCTTTAACAACTATTCCTGTTCTAGGAGTTCCAATGCCAAGCGTAACTGATGGAATAGACAGTCTTCTATCTACAGTTCAAATGCCTGCAGGAGTTCCGGTTGCAACACTAGCTATTGGAAAAGCTGGTGCTAAAAACTCTGCTCTGTTTGCAATTGCCATTCTTAGTCGCAAATATCCAGCAATTAGCCAAAAATTAAAAAAATATAGATCAGAATTCGAAAGTAATATTCCAAAAAGACCTTATTAAATCCTTTATAGACAATTCTTTTTTTTAATGCTAACTACCTTTCAAAATTTAACAGGAGTTTTTTATTAAAATAGAGGTAAAAGATAATAATGTCGAACAAGCTTTGAGGGTTTTAAAAAGGAAACTTCAAAGGGAAGGTTTTTTTAAAGTTGTTAAAATGAAAAGCAACTATGAAAAGCCATCTGAAAAGAAAAAAAGAATCAAAACAGAGAATATTAAAAGAGTTAAAAAACTTCAGAAACTTAGAAATAGAATATAATTCAATTTAAGTTAAAGGAAAAAGATGCCGTTAGGTAAAGTAAAATGGTTTAATTCAAAAAAAGGGTATGGATTTATTACAGAGGATAAAACGGAAAAAGATATATTTTTACATGTTTCATCTCTAGAAACTTCTAAATTAAGAGTATTGAAAGAAAACCAAAAACTGAGATTTGAAATAAAAAAAGAAAAAAATAAGTTACAAGCAATTAACTTAAAAAAGGTATAATTTTTTATCGCGGGGTGGAGCAGTCTGGTAGCTCGTCAGGCTCATAACCTGAAGGTCGTAGGTTCAAATCCTACCCCCGCAACCAATTAAATTTTAAATCTTGATTTTTTACTATCTTTTAAAAAAGCCTTTACTGTATCTTTTGTCAATTGATCAAAAGATT
>MDTB01156360.1_pt1 | contig 21858 bp, 24 predicted proteins | sample 811161 | NCBI WGS metagenome assembly MDTB01 (sample SAMN05326650, study PRJNA326480) | marine metagenome | isolation source: seawater | place: Mediterranean Sea | collected 2009 | reverse complement strand
AATAAAATTTATTTTTTTATCAATCAAATGATCCAAATTAAAATTTAGTATTTAGAAACTTTTTTACCAGCAATTATATCTTTTAATTCTTTATACTCTTTACAATTACAACCATTCAAAACCTCTAATCTCTCTAATGCAAGATTATGTCTATTTGTTGCTACATAAAGTTCACCTAAGTATTCATTTATACCTATATGATTAGGCTCTATAGATAAACCTTGAAGATAATATTGTTCGGCAGTCTTGTAATCTCCAAGTTTTCTAGTTGTAAATCCTAAGTAATTTAAAGTATCCGCTTCATTTGGATTATTATTGTTGAATTTAATTAAAAGTTTATGAGCTTTTTCATAATTCTTATTTGCATTTTTAATTTTTTCCTTTTTTTCAAAATTTTTTGCAATTTTAATGAGTTTTACCGCTTTATCATAATTAGATTTTGTGTTACTTGATCCACTATCACTTGATCCAGCTGCATATGCTGACGTAAAAATTATTGAATATAGAATAAATGAAAATATTATTTTTTTTATCATACTAAAAATTTCTCCAAATTGTTTAAAGTTTTCAATTTTAATCCATTAACTACTAAATTTTTTTTTAAAGATATTGCTGTTGCCAATGAATTTTTATTATCTCCATGTACGCACACGGAGTCTATTTCACAAGGTATTTGCTTACCACTGTGACAATTAAGTGCCTGATTTTTTACCATATTTAAAACATGTTCTTTAGCAACATCTGGATCAGAGATTATAGCGTTCGGTTTTTTTCTTGAAATGAGATTTCCATCATCCTCATAATTTCTGTCGGCAAATATTTCACATGCAATTTTCATATCAAGTTTTTTTGCAGCTTCTTGCATTTTTGAACCAGTTGGAACTAAATATATTAAATCTTTATCAATTTTTTTTATAGTTTTTGCTAAAATCGTAGCTAACTCAATATCCTCACAAGCCATATTGTTCAAAGCTCCATGAGGTTTTATATGAGAAACATTTTCATTGTATTTTGAAGCTATTTTTTGAAGCACTTCATATTGATCAACAATAAGTCTCTCAATTTCAAACGCAGATAAATTTATTCTCTCTCTTCCAAAATTCTCAGGATCATTAAAGGATGGATGTGCCCCAATACTAACTCCGTACTTTTTTGAAATTTTTATTACTTGATTCATAGTATCTTCATCTCCAGCATGATAACCACAAGCAACATTAGCAGAATTTACAATCTTCAATAAGTCTGGATCGTATTCATTAGAATGATATTTTGATTTTTCACCTAAATCACAATTTATATTAATTTCCATAGTCATAATTGTTAAGTATAACATGGCATGATAAAAAATATATTAAATCTTGGTGACGCAGCTTTATATTGTGATTTTGGACAAGAAGTAAATAAAGACATAAATAAACAAGTAATAAGATACTTTAAGAGTCTTCAAAAAGAAAATTTTTTAGGAGTAAACAATATAACTCCATCTTATAATAAACTTATTGTTTCATTTGATTTAAGAAAAACAAATTTTAAAGATTTAAAAAAAAAATTTGAAAATCTAAATTTAAGTTATAATCCTCTTTTACAGAGTAAAAAAATTAAGATTCCAGTTTGTTGTGAAGAAAAATTTTCATTAGATATAAATACACTTGAGCAAAATTTAAAAATTAATCGTGAGATAATTTATAGGAATTTTTTTGATAAAGAGTTTTTTTGTTACATGACTGGATTTATCGCTGGAATGCCATTTTTGGGTGATCTAGATAAAAATATGAGAACTAAACGTCTTAAAACTCCAAGAGTAAAAGTTCCCAAAGGATCAGTTGGACTAACAGAACAATTTGCAAATATATACACTTATGAAAGTCCAGGTGGGTGGAATATTATTGGCAATACACCCATATGTATTTTTGATAGTTCTAATGAGGAAGATCCAACCTTAATTAATCCTGGTGATACAGTCATTTTTGAGAGAATAACTAAAGATGAATACCAAAATTACAATGAATAAAAATTATTTTCAGATTAAAAGATCTGGTATCAACACTACTTTTCAAGATCAAGGTAGAAGTAATCTTTATCATATAGGAGTTCCATTTAGTGGTGCGATGGATAATAGAAATTATTTATTAGCAAATAAGCTTGTTAACAACGTATCTAATTCTCCAGTCATAGAATTTGCCTATCAGGGTCCGTTATTAAAATATTTTGGAGATAGAATTAGTATTGCAATAACTGGAAATATAAATTTTAAGATAAAAAAAAATAATATATCAATTAAAGGAAGTTGTTATAAAACTTATATTCTCGAAAATGGAGATGAGTTAGATATCATCTCAACAAATAAATCAGTTTATGGATATCTAGCTATTGGGGGTCAACTAGATTTAAAACGTCAATGGTCTAGTTATTCAATTAATACTACAGCAAAAATAGGAGCCAATGATGGAAAAAAGTTAGAAATTAATCAAAATATTTATATTCTAAAAATAAATCAAAATTTAGAAGATAGAAATTTAGATTATGTAAATACAAAGGTAGAAAATTTAAGAATAATTAAAGGTACTAATTTTGATTACTTTTCACAAAAAGGAAAAGAAACTTTTTTTGACAAGGTATTTACAGTTTCAAAATTATCCGATCGTATGGGTATGAGATTAGAAGGTGAGAGGATTGAGAATATTATCAATACTAATATTAAATCTGAGGGTCTAGTTAAAGGTGTCATACAAGTGCCTGCCGATGGTAATCCAATTATTATGTTATCAGATCATGGTACCATTGGGGGATATCCCAAAATAGGAGTTGTTATAACTGCTGATTATGACAAATTAGTTCAGTTAATACCTGGTTCAAAAATAAAATTTAAAGAAGTTGGATTATCTAGTGCGGAAACGTTATTTAAATTATATGAAATGGAAACTCAGAACTTAATTTCACAAATTTAATGAATCTATTTAAAAAATTACCTGGGCCATTTTTAGTTTTTTTAGGTGCATTCAGTCTTAGTTTTGGAGGTTTAATTGTTAAATCATTTGAAGGTTCTACGTTGTGGCAAATTTTATTTTGGAGATCAGTTTTTTTTATTCTTGTAGTTATTATTTTTCTTTTTATAAATTATGGAAAAACATTTTTTAACGTCCTTTACAAGTCTGGTTTTCCAGGATTAATAGGTGGATTAATTTTGTCTTTAGGTTTTGTAAGTTATGTGTTTGCTATGTATGAGACAACTGTTTCAAATACAAATTTTATTATTCAAACACAAACACTATTTTTAGCAATTTTCGGTTATTTTTTTTTGAAAGAAACTATTTCTAAATCAACCATTTTTTGTATCGTTCTTGCTATCTCTGGAATTTTTGTAATGTTAGGAAGCTCAATCACACCAGGACAAATGACAGGTAACATGGTTGCATTTATAATGCCAATTTCATTTGCTATTTTAATATTGATAATACGAAAATTTCCTCACGTAGACATGATACCTTTACAGCTTGTTGCTGGTATAATCGCAATGGTAGTTGGATTATTATTGTCGCCAACAATTCTTGTATCATTAAAAGATATTTTTTTAGGGTTTTTGGCAGGTTTTTTTCAACTAGGTTTTGGCTTTATTCTTATTACAATTGGAGCTAGAACTACGCCATCAGCTATTGTTGGAATTATAATGCTCACAGAAGCAGTTCTAGGTCCTTTTTGGGCATGGATGTTTGTTAATGAAAATCCGCCAATTTATGTTTTAATTGGAGGCTCAATAGTAATAACAGCAGTAGTATTGCAATTTTTGAATATTTATTTTTCAAAAAAGCAGACACTTTAAATATTTAAGTTTATACAAACTTAGAGTAGATAAAGTTAACGAAGATAAATATATGTTTTATACTTTTACAAAAATGTGTAAATTTAAAGAAGATACAGCGTTATAATAAATGAAAATTGCTGTTGTCGGTTCAGGTATCTCAGGATTAAGTGCAGCATATTACTTATCTAAAAAACACCATGTAGACCTTTTTGAAAAAGAGGACCGTTTTGGGGGTCATTCTCATACTATTGATTTAAAATTTGGAACAAAAAAAGTATCAGTTGATATAGGATTTATAGTTTTTAATTTTAAAACTTATCCAAAGTTAATAAAATTTTTTGATGAAAACAAAATTAAAATAGAAAAGAGTGACATGTCTTTTTCAGTAACAGTTAAAGACTCAATTTTTGAATACTGTGGAAAGGGGCTAGATGGAATTTTTTCAAATAGATCTAATCTATTTAATTTAAAATTTTTAAAAATGTTTTTTGATATTATAAAATTCTATAAAAAATGTGATCAATTAAGTCAGAGTAATGAAGAAATTACACTTGGAGATTATTTAAATAAAGAAAAACTGTCAACAGAGTTTATAAACTATCATTTGATACCAATGGTTTCTGCTATATGGTCTATGCCACCTTCAGCAGCTAATCAAATGCCATTAAAATTTTTTTTAAAGTTTTTTCAAAATCACGGCTTATTTAAGTTAAAAAACAGACCTCAGTGGTATACTGTTTCAAATCGAAGTAGATCTTATGTTCAAAATATTTTATCAAAAATAAGCGGTGAATACTTCAAGAATTATCCAGTAAAAAAGATTAAAAGCAAAACTGTTGGTATAGATTTATATTATGGTGGTAAAAATGAATTTTTTAATTATGATAAAGTTATAATAGCAACACATGCTGATGAAGCTTTATCTATAATTGAAAATCCATCAGATGACGAAAAAAAAATCTTATCAAATTTTAATTATAAAGAGAATATTGCTTATGTCCATACTGACGAAACAATTATGCCAAAAAACAAAAGAGCTTGGTGCTCATGGAATTCTTCATTAAACAAAGATGATATAAAAAAGAACTCAATAACATATTGGTTAAATTTATTACAGAATTTAAAATGTGAAAAAAATATATTTCTCACGCTAAACCCTTATTTTGATATTAACCAAAATAAAATTTTAAAGAAAATTAAATTTACTCATCCTTATTTTGATTATTCAGCACTAAATTTTCAGAGTCAATTAGTTAATTTACAAAATAAAAGAAACATTCTTTTTTGTGGTAGTTATTTTGGTTACGGTTTCCATGAAGATGGAATAAGATCATCTATCGAAATGTTAAAAAACCTTGATGACTAGCTCTATTTATAATGGAACAGTAATTCATAAACGATTTAAACCAAAAGTACATTTTTTTAAATATAGAGTATTCTCTCTACTGATTGATTTATCCGAATTAAACAATCTAGATAAAACTGTGAAGTTTTTTTCTTATAATAAATTCAACTTAGTAAGTTTCTTTGACAAAGATCATGGAGATAGAGATGGCACATCACTAACTACATGGGTAAAAAAATATTTGAAAAATAATGGTGTTTTTTTAAAAGACGTAAAGATTAAACTTTTATGTTATCCAAGAATTTTAGGTTATGTGTTTAATCCTTTAAGTATCTTTTATGTTTATAACAACAATGATGATTTAATTTCAATATTATATGAGGTCAAAAATACTTTTGGACAGCAACATACATATGTTTTTAAGACAAAAAACAACAATCTTTTAAAACATAATTGTGAGAAGAAACTCCATGTCTCACCCTTTATAGAAATGAATTGTAATTATTTTTTTAAAATTTTAAAACCTTCAGAAAAAATTTCAGTAATTATTGACCAATTTCAATTTAATGAAAAAATATTATATGCATCTCAAGATGGTGATAGGACTGATTTTACAAGTTTAGAATTAATAAAATCCTACTTAAAACATCCACTCATGACGTTTAAAATCATTGGAGCGATACATTTTGAAGCGTTTAAATTGTGGATTAAAGGAATAAAGTTAGTGAAAAAAAAATTTAATTTAAAAAACAACATTACATTTGAAAATTAATGCATTTATATAAACTTTCAGATAAAATAGTTTTTAAGATATTAGAAGGTATTAAAGTTGGATATATAGAGATCATCAATTATCAAGGTGAAATAATTGGTCTAGGTAACCCCGCAGACTCATTGAAGGCTAATTTAAAAATTAAAAAGCCAGATTTTACTTTCAATTTAATTAAGAATGGGAGTATTGGATTTGCCGAGTCTTACATGAGGAATGAATTTGAAACAGATAACTTATCTAATTTGATAGAAATCACTGCGAGGAATATTAAAACAATTTATAAATTTTCAGGTTTACTTGATTTTCCAATTGTTAATTTTTTAAAAAATTTATTCATAAAGAATACCAAAACAAGAAGTAAAGAAAATATTGCAAGACATTATGATTTAGGGAATGAATTTTTTTCTCTATGGTTAGATAAGACATTAACTTATTCAAGTGGAATTTTTGATGAAAAGACAAAAGATCTATTTGATGCGCAGAATAATAAATATCAAAAAATGATCGATTTAATTAAACCGAATAATGGAGATAAAATTTTAGAAATTGGGTGTGGTTGGGGCGGTTTTGCAGAATATCTTGGAAAAAAATATGATGTAAAAATGGACTGCATAACATTATCAAAAAAGCAATTCGAATATGCAAAAAAAAGAATTTACGATTGTGGTCTGAATGAAAAAGTAAATATAGAAATTAAAGATTATCGTGATTTAAAAAATAGATATAATTCCATAGCTTCTATTGAGATGATAGAGGCCGTAGGTCAAAATTATCTTGAGAGTTATTTTAAAACTATAAAAAATAATCTATCTCCAGATGGTAGGGCGGCTATCCAAGCAATTACAATAGATGATAGCCTTTTTGAAAGATATAAGAATAAACAAGATTTTATTCAAAAGTATATATTTCCTGGTGGATTTCTTCCAAGTAAAAATAGTTTAAATAAACACGTATCAGATAATGGATTGGCTATTAAATCGTACGACTCTTATGCAGATCATTATTCAAATACATTAGCTATTTGGAGAATGGAATTTAATAAAAAATGGGATTTGATAAAAAATCAGGGATTTGATTTGACTTTTAAAAGAATGTGGGAGTTCTACCTTTCGTATTGCGAAGCAGGGTTTAAATCAAAAAATATTGATCTAATTCAATTCTCACTTCAAAACAAATAAGGAAAACAGATGATAAATCTCAAATACTTCAACCCCAAATCAATTTTATTGATTATCTCATTATTCTTAATTACAAACTGTTCAAACAAAAATGTCATGAAACCAGAAGATTTTAAAAATAAGAAGCCGAGATTAATTATAGAAAATTATCTATCAGGAAATGTTAAGGCATGGGGTGTTCTTCAAAATAGATCTGGAAAAGTTACAAGACAATTTTCAGCAGAGTTAGTTGGAAAATGGGATGGTAAAACATTAGTTCTAGACGAAGAATTTAATTGGGATGATGGCGAAGTTCAAAAAAGACAATGGTTAATAAATAAAATTGACGATAATAATTATGAAGGTACAGCAGGTGATGTAGTAGGAAAAGCAAAAGGGTATTCATATGGTCCAGCCTTTAAATTTGAATATGTTTTATTAGTGCCAGTAAAGGGTAAAGAAATGAAAATTACTTTTGATGACTGGATTTTTAAACAAGATGATCGTGTAGCAATTAATAGAGCTCAAATGACTAAATTTGGGTTTAAAGTCGCTGAACTTACAGTAGTATTTGTTAAAGACTAGTTTTTGATCTTCCTGTTCATACCTTTTTCTAAAAGTTTAAAATAAAATTTATTTGGAATGAATTTTAATATTTTCATAAGTCTTGTAAAGGATTTGGGAAAATGAATTTCAAAATTTTTTTTTTCTATCATCCCTTTATACATTTCATCGGCTGCAAACTCAGGTGTTTTTATCATTGGCATCTTAAATTCATTTTTGTCTGTCATAGGTGTTTTAATAAAGCCAGGACTTACAAGAGTAACTCTTACACCATACCTTTTTAAATCAAAAAACAAACTTTCAGAAAAACTTGTTAAAGCAGACTTAGAGGCACAATATGCTCCAGCTGCAGGAAGACCTCGGTAACCAGCTACCGATGACACAATTGAAATTTGTCCAGATTTTTTATTTTTAAAATATTCATAAACTGAGTTTATTGAGTTAATTGTACCAAAGAAATTTGTATCCATAATTGTTTTAATTTTATCTAAATTAAAATCTTTTTCAGATGAAGGATCATGCATACCAGTTGAGAATACTGCAATTTCAATATTTCCTAATTTATCAATTATATTTTTAAAAACTTTCTTACACTCTTCAGCATCAGTTACATCAAGAGGAAATGGGTAAATATTTTTATTTTCTTGATTTAATTGCTTTAATAAGTTTTCTCTTCTAGCTGAAGCAGCGACAATCCAGCCCTCATTTACAAATTTTTTTGATAATGCTCTACCAATCCCACTGCTAGCCCCCGTAATCCAAATAACTTTTTTATCTCTCATAAACTATATATAATACTAATATGATCAAAAACAAAATTTTATCATTCATACTTTTTTTTATTATCACATATTCAGCTTCAATAGTTGGGGGATTAGTATCAGTAAGTTTAAAAGAACCTTGGTATTCAGAGCTCATAAAATCGAATTATAACCCTCCAGCATGGATTTTTGCACCTGTTTGGACAATATTATATCTAATGATGTCATTCTCGATATGGATTTACTGGCATAGTAAAAATAGAGATATTATGACCATCTATATTTACATCATTCATATTTTTTTTAATGCAATTTGGAGTGTAGTATTTTTTGGTTTTCATCAAATTTTTTTAGCATTAATTGTGTTAGTTATTTTAATTTCTCTAATAATAATTCTTATTTTAAAATTTAAGCGTGTCAATATTGTGAGTTTTTATCTTATGATTCCCTATTTACTTTGGTGTTGCTATGCTTTATTTCTAAATTTTAACTTAATAATATTAAATTAAATGGATGATATTGTAATCGTTGGAGGTGGAATAATTGGAACTGCAACAGCTTATTTTTTATCAAAAGAATCAAGGAAAGTAAAAGTAATTGAAAGAGATCCGAGTTATAAATCTGCATCTTTTCCTCTTTCGCTAGGGGGTTTTAGAAGACAGTTTTTTCAAACAGAGAATATATTGCTAGGTAAATTTGCAAGAGACTTCATTTATCAAATTCCTGAATTACTTAAAACCGAAAAAAATCCGAAACCAACAGCAAGTATGGTGACTAATGGCTATCTACTAATGTTTGGACCTGAACATGCTGAAGAGCAGTACAAAGCACTTGAAAACCATAAAGCCTGCAAAGCAGGCACTAAAAATATTAAAGGTTCTGATTTATCAAAGGTTTTCCCTTATATCAATAATGAAGGGATAGAAACTGCAACATTTACAGATGATCAGAGTGAGGGGTGGATTGATCCTTTCATGTTTCATAATGCTTTAAAAAGTAAAGCAATGGAGCTAGGTGCGGAATTTATTAAGGGAGAAGTTAAATCTCTCTCAGAAATAAAAGCCAAAACAATAATATCTGCAGCTGGTTGTTGGACGAAAGAATTATTAAAAGATATTCCAGTTGAACCTCAAAAACATACTGTATTTAGAGTAAAGTGCCCAAAACATTTTCCTGAGATGCCACTAACTGGTGATTTAACTTCAGGAGTATACTGGAGACCTGAAGGAAAAGAATACTTAGCTGGATCACCTAAGTCTGTTTTTGATGCTAAAGATTTAGAACCTGCATGGGCTGATTTTGATGAATTAGTATGGCCTGCACTTGCAAAAAGAATACCTGCAATGGAAGAACTTAAACTGACTGGGGGATGGGCAGGTTATTATGACTGTAATAGATTAGATAATAATGCAGTTGTTGGTAAACACCCTAAATTTGATAATGTTTATTTAGCTACAGGTTTTACTGGTAGAGGACTAATGCAAGCCCCAGGAATTGGTAGAGCACTTACTGAGTTAATTACGACAGGTTCTTACCAATCAATTGATATTTCAAACATGTCAGTTGAAAGAGTTTTAGGTAAAAAAGCGAGAACAGAGCCTTACGTTCTTTAATTACGTTCCACAAAAAGTTTTGTATTTTTTATTTGAAAAAGATGGAATTTGATATTCAATTATATCTTTTGTTTCAGTATATGGAATTTTCAAAATTTTTAATAATTTATTTATTGGTTCTATATTTCCAAGATCGGCCTGATTTAAAGCTTCCTCTACTTTATGATTTCTTGGTATCACGAGAGGATTAGTAATCCTCATCAATTCGATATATGTTTTAGAATTAGTGTTTTTTTTTAATCTTTCTTTCCATCTTTTCTCCCAGCTTTGGAAATCAGCATCTTCGTAATCTTTAATTTTACTAATTTTTAAGTTCATTAAATGACAAAAAGTGTTTGTATAATCCATTTTTTTTTGGTGCATCCAAGTGAGTAAATCAATTATTAAATCTTTATCTTCAGTAAATACTCCTGATAAACCTAACTTTTGTCTCATCATATTCATCCATTTACTCTCATATTTTTTTTCGAATGTATTAATAACTTTAGTAGCTATTTCAATTGCTTTATCTTTATCTTTGTCTATTAGAGGAATTAAGCATTCAGCAAATCTAGAAAGATTCCATTTTGTAATTAGAGGTTGATTGCAATAAGCATACCTTCCCATTTGATCAATGGAACTAAATACAGTCTTTGGATCATAAGTATCCATAAAAGCACAAGGTCCATAATCAATCGTTTCGCCAGAAATGTTCATATTGTCAGTATTCATTACTCCGTGTATAAAACCAATTCTCATCCAATTAACAACAAGGTCTATTTGTTTATCTAAAACAATATTTAGTAGATCAACTGGTTTATTTTTTGAGTCATTAATATTTGGGTAATGTCTTTGAATTACATAATTTAATAATGTTTCTAGCTCATCTTTATTTCTTCTAGCTGCAATATATTGAAAAGTTCCGACCCTTATGTGACTTAAAGCAACTCTAGTAAGTATCGCCCCTTGCAAAGGTTTTTCTCTTATTACTTTTTCACCTGATTTAACAACTGCTAAACTTCTAGTTGTAGGTACGTTAAGAGCATGCATCGCTTCACTTATAATATATTCTCTCAACATTGGTCCTAACGCGGCTCTACCATCACCATTTCGAGAAAAAGAAGTTTGTCCAGAACCTTTAAACTGAATATCATATCTTTTATTTTCATTAGTTAAATGCTCTCCAATTAATACAGCCCTTCCATCCCCTAACATTGTAAAATGTCCAAACTGGTGTCCAGCATAAGCTTGAGCAATTGAATTACTTCCTTCAGGAAGAACATTTCCTGCGAATAAAGCAGATAATTGATTTTTTTCTGTTTTTGAAAAGTCTAGATCTAATTCTCTAGCTAAATCTTCATTTACCATTAATATTTCTGGATCTTTAACAGAAACTGGCACAATATTTTCCTTAAAGGTATCAGGTAATTTTGAGTAAGTATTATCAAAATTCCAATTTATTAAATTTTTCATTAATATCATTTATTCCAAATATTATCTAAAATCTCCTCTCTTCGACAAGCTTTTTTATATTTCAAATAATTTTCAAATTTAACCTTATAAAAATTTTGGTGGTAGTTCTCTGCTTTATAAAATTTTTCAAAATTTCTAACATATGTAACAACTTTTTTATCAAATCTTTTTTCTAATTTTTTTATATCTTTTTCTATTAATATTCTTTCTCGACTATTTGTATAAAACGCTACAGATCTGTAGCTATATCCTTTATCACAAAATTGCCCGTAAGCATCAAAAGGGTCAATATTTAACCAAAAGTTTTCAAGTAATTGCTCATAAGAAATAATCTTATTATCATAAATAATTTCTACAACTTCAAAATGGCCAGTATTTCCATATGTTACTTCTTTATATGTTGGATTTTCACTTATACCACCAGAGTACCCAGAAATGACTTCATTCACTCCATTAAGTTTTTCAAATGATTCTTCTACACACCAAAAACATCCACCTGCAAAATATGCTTTATTTATTTGATTAGCCTTAGAAGAATTAATGTTAGTAAAAATAAGAATTACAATAATTAAATATTTCATTAAGCAATATAAAACAAATAAATAAACTTAGTCTATGATATTAAAGGTAGCTATATTTAATAGACTACCTTTAATAATATTTATTTTGTTTTATTTTTTCTTATATTTTGCAGCTTCTTCAGATCCGCCTGTTGCAGATCCCTTGCTATAAGAATGAGCTCCCATTCCAGCTAATTGACCATCTTTCACAATTAAATATTGGTCTCTGATTTCATTTCCATCAAAAAAACATTCAAGTATTTCTCTTACTCCATCTGCATATCTTGCTTGTGCTGTCAAAGATGTTCCTGATGTATGGGGTGTCATTCCATGATGTGGCATATTTCTCCATACGTGATCATTGGGTGCTGGCTGGGGAAACCATACATCACCTGCATAGCCACTCAACTGACCACTCTTTAATGCTTTCGCTATTGCATCACGATTGCAAATTTTACCTCTAGCAGTGTTTACAATATAAGCACCTTTTTTCATTTTACTAATCATTGCATCATCAAATAAGTTCTCTGTTTCTGGATGAAGAGGACAATTAATAGTTACTACATCGCATACTTTCACCATTGACTCAACAGATTCATGAAATGTAAGATTTAATTCTTTTTCAATTGCATCAGGTAACTTATGTCTATCAAAATAATGTAAATGAACATCAAATGGTTTCATTTTTCTTAATGCGTCTAAACCAATACGCCCTGCAGCAACTGTACCAATATGCATACCCTCCACGTCATATGATCTTTGAACAGCATCAGCTATATTCCATCCACCCTCATTAACTATTCTATGCTGATTATGGTAATCTCTAACCATTGAAACAATCATCATAACAATATGTTCAGCTACAGACCTAGAGTTACAATATGTAACTTCTACAACATCAATTTTATTATCCATTGCTGCTTGCAAATCGACATGATCAGAACCGATACCTGCAGTAATAGCCATCTTAAGGTTTTTAGCTTTTGCAATTCTTTCTTTTGTTAAATAATACGGGAAGAATGGTTGAGAAATAACAATGTCAGCATCAACAATATGTTTGTCAGCCTCACATCCATCTCCATCTTTGCTATTAGTTACTATCAATTCATGACCATTACTCTCTAGGAATTTTCTTAATCCTAATTCACCTGACACACATCCTAATAATTGTCCTGGAGTATAATCTCTACCCTTAGGTGTAGGTAAAGTCATTCCGTCTGGATATTTTTCTATTTTTGGTAATTCAGAAAGTGCATATGATTTTGGCATTCCTCCTTTAGGATCATCATATAGTACGCATAATATTTTCATTTATTCTCCTGTATCATTAATAAATTTAATTGTTTTTATGCATCTAACATTATTTTTTACTACCTAGCAAATGAATTTTTCAAACTAGGGATAAGTTTTTTTTAAGATAAAACGATTAATTATTATTGCTGAGATTATAATTATTACCGAACCAGTTATTACTGGGGTAAGTAAGTAATCATATGAAACACTTCCTATAATAATTATTATGGGGTTTCCTCCAGCAGGTGGATGCGTTACATTTAATAAAATCATCGCACCAACTCCAAATCCAACAGCTAGTGGAATTATAATATAAATAGGCAATATAATAAAATTCAAAAAAAATATTCCAACAATAGCTGTTACTAAATGACCAAAAAAAACATTTTTAGGTTTGGCGAATGGACTTTCAGGATAACCATAAAGTAAAACCATTGACGATCCAAAAGAGGCTAATAAAAAAATTCCTAAATCGGTTTTATAAGTTAAAAACGTTAAAATACTAATTGTAATTATTGAAAAAAAACCTGCTAATAATGATTGTTTGACATTTTTAATCATTTATTTTGATACAATTTTTTTTAAAGTTTTGAAAGGTAATAATATACAATCTTTTCTAGAGATATTTTCTTTTTTAAATATTTTTCTCAATAGCAACCAATTTTTTGCAAAAAATTTTGAATTTTTATCAAATAAATATTTTGCTTCATCACATAATTTATCTATTTCATCTTTTTTGTGATTTATTGATATTTTTGAAAGTACACTTAGAGATGCCTGACAATAAACACATGAATTTCCATAGTATCCAAAATCTTTTATCTTATTATTTTTAATAGTTAATTCTAAGCTTACCTCATCACCACATATAGAATTTTTTAATTTACTGTGGTGAGTGTGATTCTTTATGTTTTTGTTATTTTCAGTATCAGATGCGATATTTAAAATTTCTAAATCCATAATTTATTCAATTTATTTATCATATTAACATAAAGTTAATCACTATTTAAAAAAGGCTTGATTGTTGATTTTTCTCAAATCAATACAATATTATCTTAGGAGAAATCTATCAAATTTTGTTGTAGTTCTAAATTTTTAGAATTAATCTTTTGAAAATGATTGAATTAAAAAATCCCAGGGTTGCAGTACCAGTAGTACTAATTGCTGGTATTTTATGGTCATTTGGACCTTTGGTAGTTCGTTATATGGATAATCCTAACTTAGTGCCATGGCAGTACATTTTTGGTCGTGGTCTTACAATTTTTATTATTCTTAATCTTTATTTGTATTTTGAGGAGGGAAATAAATTTTGGAAAAATTATTTAAAAATTGGTAAATCTGGAATTTTAGGAGGCTTAGGTCTTGGGATAGCAATGATCTCTTTTATATATTCCATTACAAATACTACAGCAGCGATTACATTGTTATGTTTAGCAGCTATGCCTTTTTTTACAGCTCTTTTAGCTTTTGTATTTTTAAAAGAACAAATTTCTTTAAATGTATGGATTTCTATATCAATGGCAACTATTGGAATCACAATCATGGCTTTTGGAAATACAGCCGAAAATTCTCTAATAGGATTAATTTTTGGAATAACTTCATCTTTAGGATTTTCAGTTTTTTCAGTAACATTAAGATGGAGAAAAGAAACTCCAAAATTTACTACCGTTGCCTTTGCAGGTTTTTTTTGTTTTTTTGTTGCTACAATAATAATCTTGATTAAAGGACAAGTTTTTTTTTCAACTAGTTACAATAGTACTTTGTTTTCATTACATGGAACACTAGTTTGTGTTGGATTGATTTTATACTCAATAGGTTCTAAAGCAATACCCGCTGCAGAATTAACTTTACTTTCTCTTACAGAGGTCATAGGTGGAATATTCTGGGTTTGGTTACCTTTATTAGGAATAAATGAGTCACCTAATTCTAATACTATTATTGGAGGCTTCTTTTTATTCATTTCTTTATTTTATTATAGTTTGATAATGAGATGGAACAAAAGATACATTGGTTTAAATTAATTAAGAAATAAATGATCAATAATGAAATTATTGTAAATAGTTGGAATGAGTGGGACCCACTCAAGCATGTTATAGTCGGTAGAGCTGATGGAACTTGTATCCCGGCCCCAGAGCCAGCACTTGACGCAAAAGTTCCTGAAAATAGTGATATGAGAGGTCAATTTGGCCCGAGAACTAAAGACTCAATTGATAAAGCAAATCAACTTTTGAATGATTTTGCAAATATATTAGAAAAAAAAGGGATTAGAGTTGATAGACCAACTCCTATAGATTTTAATCAAAAAATATCTACACCTGATTGGGAGGCTAAATCAATGTTTGGCTGCATGCCACCAAGAGATGTTCTGTTAACTGTAGGTAACGAGATATTAGAGGCTACGATGAGTTATCGTTGTAGATGGTTTGAATATTTGAGCTACAGACCATTACTTAAATCATATTATAGTCAAGATCCGAAGATGAGACATGAGTCAGCACCCAAACCTAGACTTACTGATGCTGATTATAGAAGAGACTATCTTTCGGATAAAATAGGAGTCAAAAAAAGATTAGAATGGACTGAAAAAAAATATTTTGTAACTACAGAAGAAGAACCATTATTTGACGCAGCAGACGTTTTAAGATTTGGAAAAGATCTTGTAGTTCAACATGGCTTTACTACTAATTTAAAAGGAATTGACTGGTTAAAAAGACATTTTAAAGACCATAGAGTACATGCAGTAAATTTTCCTGGAGATCCTTATCCAATTCATATAGATGCAACTTTTACACCTATTAAAGAAGGTTTAATTTTAAATAATCCTCAAAGAAAATTACCAAAAGAACAAAAAAAATTATTTGAGGATAATGACTGGGAGATCATTGACAGCGCACAACCCGCCCATAATGAACCACCCGCTCTTTGTTACTCGTCAATTTGGTTGTCAATGAATGTATTAGTGCTTAACCCTAAAACAGTTTGTGTAGAAAAAAGTGAGATTTATCAAGCTGAACAATTAGATAAACTTGGAATGGAAGTGATACCTATTGATTTAAGAGATGCATATGCTTTTGGTGGAGGATTGCATTGTTGTACTGCAGATGTTTATAGAGAGGGTAAATTAAAAGATTATTTTCCAAACCAAAAGATTAAATAATAATAGCCTTATTTTTTAGCTTGGGTTTTTTTTTAAGAATTCAATAAATCTAATTATCTTCGTTCATAGCCTACTAAACCTTGATTTATTTCGAAGTGATCTAGTCTGTGATCTAGTTTATTGGTTAAATTGATGAATCTTTAAAGGATTTATTTTTAATGAAAGCTAAATCGTCCGCATAACTAGTGTAGGATAGTGTGAAGTAGTGTGTACCACTAACACTTGTTTACATCGCCAGCTTACTGGATTACTTTCCAGAGCTTACTAGAATTTTTTTTGTTCAAATTTAGTTTTCTTTTGTTTTGTCAATTTCAAAATTTTCCAAACCAGAAGATACGGGAGATTTAATTTGTTCACCTTCACTAGTTGTACTTAATTTCTCTAATTCCTTATTTTTGATCATGCGCTCTCGATTAGCTTCCTTTTGTTCTCTTATTTTTTGTTCTCTATCAAATTTTTCCTCCCATTCTTTTATTTTAATGTATTCTATATTTTTTTGACGATTTTCTTCTTCCTTCATTAGTCTTAGAGCTTTTTCTTTTTTCCTTTTTTCTCTCAATTCTTTAGATGATTGTTCCTCTTCTCTTACTTTTAAGTCAATATCTTTTCGATTTTGTTCCTCTTCTTTATTTTTAAGTTCTTTTTCTTTAATTCTTAAATCTTTATCTATGACGCCTAAGTCCTCATCTTTTTTTGTTAATCTTTTATTTTCAATTTTTTGATTTTCTTCCTTAATCTTAAGTTCTTTTTCTTTTACTCTTAATTCTTCTTCCTTATTTCTAATTTTATTTGTCTCTTTTTGAAGTTTTTCTTCCCAAATTTTTAATTCCTTTTTCTCTTTTAAAATTTCGTTATTTTCTTGAAGTTTTTTTAATTTTATTTGTTTAATTTTTTTTATCTCCTGGTTTTTTTTATATTTTGAAAACGCCTTACTAATAGATACAGTAGTTAATGAGGCAATTTTTGATAGACCTGAAGTATCTTTTTTACTAATTTTTATTTTATTTTTTTTTTTGCTTTTTTTTAAGGTCATTTTTTATAAAGAAATTTGAACAGAGAAATTGAATTTTTTCAACAATATGTTTTGTTTTTTATTTGATAAAATTTATATAATTCAACTAAGAATTGTTTTTTTTATGAAACATCATAGTATTTGTTTATAATTAAGATTTTTCAAATTAAATTTTTAATTATTTAATCTCTTATGAAATAGTTTAATAAAAAACATATGGTTAAATTCAAGAAACTAATTATTGCTTGTGACGGCGAGTCTGCAAGTGGAAAAAGTACTGCCGCAAAACTTATTTCTAAAAAATACAAACTAATACTTATAAATTCTGGATTATTATATAGATATGCAAGTAAACAGATTATTGAAAATAAACCAAAAAATAATCTTAATTTTTTAAAAAAAAAATTTAGTAGTATTTCGTATAAAAAAATAGTTAAATTGAATTTACATTCAGAGCAAATTAGCAATCATGTAGCAGTTTTGGCAAAAGATAAAAATGTTAGAAAAATAATAAACACATTTCAAAAAAGATTAATAAAAGAAAATAAAAAGATTTGTGTGGAAGGAAGAGATATTGCAAGCAAAATATTAGCTAAAAAACCTAAATATGACTTAGCTTTTTATTTTAAGTGTAGCATTAAAATTGCAAGCTATAGAAGATGGAAAGATATTAAAAAAAAGGTTTCCTTAAAAAATGTTAGAAAATCTCTTGTTAAAAGAACTATGATGGATAAAAAAAGAAAAAATAGCCCGTTGATTAAAGTTAAAGATGCGATTTTGATAAGAACTGATAAATTAAATAAAAAACAAGTTTTATTTAAAATGTCAAAATATATTGATGAACTAAATTAATTCTCTCTAATTTAATCTTTAGTTGGCTCTTCTATAGGTTCAGTTGTTGGGTTCAACTCAATACCAGCTGGTGTAATTGTTTGAGGCATTGCTACAAACTGAGAGTCTGGATTCCCTATAGTTTGTCTAACTTTCATTCTATAAATACCAAATATTCCTATTAATGAATGAAAGAAAAACAAAAAAACAAAAAAACCATTTGAACCAACAATGTTCATGAATATAGAACACAAGAAGGGACCACTCATAGCACCTAAGCCAAATGTAAACTGAAGTCCAGCACCTGCAGCAACAAATTTATCTTTTGTAATATAGTCATTTGTGTGAGCGAGTATTAACGAGAACATAGGTAAACTACAAAAGGAAAATAAAATAAAAAAAATATAAAATAATTTTTTGCTTGTTGCTAAACCGTCAGGCAAATACATTTGACCAGAAACGAATATAGTGCCGATTGCAAAAATCGCGGCTCCGAAAGTAGAAAAAATTATTACCAATCTTCTATCATAAATGTCAGAAATTTTCCCAATAGGAAATTGAGCAATAGCACCAGAAATTGCTAATAAAAATGTAACAACTGAAATTTCAAAAATAGTAAAATTCATTGAAGTTGCATAAACTGCAAGAAGGGTAAATAAAGCTGATTGAATTGTTCCATAAAAAAAAGAGCTTACCATTCCAAATGGAGATGACTTATAAAGTTCATTAAAAGTCATGGCATTAATCTTTTTAAAAGTTGGTGGTTTCTTTTTAGTCAGTAAAATAGGTATTAATGCTGCTGAAGTAATTACAGAAACTAATATAAAAGGTTGGAAATTTTTTGGAGTGCTAAAATTTAAGAAAAACATTCCAATACCAATTGACCCATAAAGAATGACCATGTAAATTGAAAGAACACTTCCTCTATTCTTATTACTTGATCTATCATTTAGCCAACTTTCTGCGACAGTGTACATACAAACCATACTTATTCCAGTTAGCAATCTAAGTAAGAACCAAATAAATGGATGAATTAAAATTGAATGGACCAAAATGATTAAAGACGCTAAAGATGCAAACGCTGCAAAAACTCTCACATGACCAACTCTTGAAATAATGTTAGGAATCGTCGCTGCACCTATAAAATATCCTATAAAATAACCAGACATTAAAAAACCAGTTGCAGTCAAACTGAATTCCTCTTGCACCGCTCTTACCCCGAGTAATGATCCTTGAAAACCATAAGCCATCATTATTAAGCTCATACCTAAAAATAATGCCCAAGAATTCTTTAAAACTTTATACATATGAACGCGCTAATTATCCGCCGTTTATAAGTAAATCAAGACTTAATTGTGACTGTAATTAAGATTTCTTTAATTTAAAAAATGAGTGAGTAGCAATAGTTGTTATTATAACCGCCCCTCCTTGCAGTGTTTCAATGCTTGGTTGTTCTTTTATTATCAACCAAACCCAAATTGGACCTACAATTGTCTCCAATAAGAAAAAAAGATTTACTTCAGCGGCAGGAATAAATCTTGGGGCAATTGTTACTAGAACAAATGGTATAGCAACACATAGAATACACATTAAAGGTACAATAATTAAATCTTTTTCTATCAATACAAAACTGTCGATAAAGAATAAGGCGAAAGTGGCAACAAATAATTTTCCTACTACCGCTGCTGGAACTAAATTTTTTGATTTTGCAGATCTGATTGTAATAGCACCTACAGCAAGACCAATAGCAGTAATAAATCCTAACATATCCCCGTAAAAGTTACCAATCTTAAGAGAGTCATAAAAAATATAAACAATAGCAGCAAAAGTAACCATTATTGAAATCCATGTCTTTTTATCAGGAAATTCTTTTAGAAAAATTGCACCTAATATAGCTGATATCATTGGTGCAGTGGCAATCATCACAAGAGTATTCGCTACATTAGTATTTTGAATAGAAACTACAAAAGTAATATTAGTAATGCTGAAAGTAGCTATATAAATGATACCATGATAACCGCTTGTAAAAAGTATTCTAAAAAAACTTAATTTATAAATTAGTAACATTCCAAAAAAAACAGTTAAGAATGGAATTATCCCTCTATAAAAGACAAGACCCCATGTATCAATATGAGAAAGTCTAATGAATAAAGAATCTGGTGTAATAAACATTACAGCCACGAAAGCGAGCAAGGATCCTTTTTGTTGGTCTGTTAAATCTTTCACGCTTTTAAATCTTTCCAAAAAGTCTTGGCAAGATTAATTTTTGATATATCAAATAAAGTTTTTAACCCAGTAGGGGATGTAACATTTATATCTCCATTTAATTTTTGGTCAATAAAGTCAATCCCAGCAAAATAAATTTGCTCTTTATTTAAATCTTTTGCAATTATTTTTGATATTTTTTTTTCTAATTTTGTTAGATGAGTATTTTTTGCTAAAGCACCTTTACTCATGTTACTCAGGAAAGAGCCTTTTTTAGGTATTCTTGATATAACACCACAAACTTTACCGTTTATTAAAAATACTCTTTTATCTCCCATATTAATTTTAGGTAAATATTTTTGACACATTATAAAATTATGTTTTTGAATAAATCTTTTTATAAAGTCTATTTTGAACTTATTTAGTAAATGAATATCATTCCCACCAAAACTGTGAATAGGTTTTAAAATTATCTTTTTATTTTTTTTAAAAAAATTTTTAATCTCATGAATATTTTGAGTAAAAATTGTTCTAGGCATAAATTTTTGATATTTAGTAGAATAAAGTTTCTCAGAAATATTTCTTATTGAAGAAGGGTTGTTAATAATTTTTACTTTATTTTTAATTGATTCAAGTATAAAAGTTGTAGAGATATATTCCAGATTAAAAGGGGGATCTTGTCTAATTAAAATATACTTACATTTAACTAGATTTAGTTTTTGTTTTTTTATGATTTTATAAAAATTTTTATCATCGTAATTAAACTTAACAAAAAAACCTTTTGCGATTACTTTCGAATTAATAATTGATAAATCTTTTGGGTCATAATAAAAAATTTTGTACTTCTTTTTTTGTATTTCACTAGCTAAAAAAACAGTTGTATCTGTTTTTGGATTAAGTTTAGAAGGATGATTTCCCTGAATCGCAATAATTTTACTTATCATATAATTCACTTAAATCTTCATTTATAGAAAATTTACTAATCATATGTTCTGCATTTGTTGTTTTATTTCTAATTATTTTCTGGAGATGATCTAAAAACAAAATTTCATTTTTTCCATTTTTGTTAACGATATCTCTTTTTTCTAAACCCTTTCTAGATAAATCCAATAAAATTGAAGACCAATAAAGCAGATCTTTTCCCATTAATTGTGTATTAAAACCTTTTTTTGGGGCTTCTATATAAGCATTAATTATTTTATCTTTGTCCCATTTGGAAATTAATTCATAAGTTTCATCTAAGTTTCCGTATAATAAACCGATATTAAAAGCTGGACCAGCACAAAGACAATCCCAACCACAAGTATCCATAGATCTTAATTCAATATATTTTT
>MDTB01050733.1_pt1 | contig 21859 bp, 17 predicted proteins | sample 811161 | NCBI WGS metagenome assembly MDTB01 (sample SAMN05326650, study PRJNA326480) | marine metagenome | isolation source: seawater | place: Mediterranean Sea | collected 2009 | reverse complement strand
CTAAAAATTAAGAAAAAGAATCTGTTACCCTCCAAAACGCATAGTAGGTTGTATTTTATCCTTGGATTTAATTTGTTGATTTATTTGATTTCAGGCACCTTGAAGGATCGCTATATCTATCCTTTTGTGCCGCTTTTTTCGGTTATAATTTATCAATTATACATGTGCTATTTGCCTAAAAAATGGCTTCAATTTTTCTTATTTGGGCTAATTTTTGCACGTTTTATTTATAATGAAACGCTACTTCCAATGCAAGCAAAGGAGCTTGCTAAAGATGAAGTATATCGTTTTGCAATAGATATACTCAATGAAACAGAAGGCAAACCCATTTATTTTCGAGAATCAATGGGAAAAGAAATGTTTTTCTTGTCTTTCTACAAAAAAATACAAACACCTGTGCCGGTGAGGTATGAGCTAGTTTATGAATTAGAAAAAAATAAAAAAGATCTTGTCAGATTTAAAAAAACACCGGAAAAAGGTGACTATTTTTTGCTTTTTGCGCAAAAAGGGGAAGAAGGGAAAATCCAATATTATGATTATTGGGCAGACAAAAGCTTAATTTTAAAGCAGTTTTGAAACAGATATTTCAAATAATAAATCAAGTCACTCAATACAGAGGTCGAATTTTGGCTTTTTTTATTTTCAACTTATTGGCTGGTTTTTTTGCTTTATTCTCTCTTGCAGCAATTGTTCCCTTTTTGGAATTGATTTTTAATCAAGAGGCCGTAGTAGAATTATCAAAACCAGAACTTCATCAAACAAAAGATTCTGCATTACAACTCTTAGATTATCATCTCAAATTATTTATCTCCAAAAAAGGAAAACTTTTGGCGCTGTATTATTTCTCTGGTCTAGTTGTAGTGATGTTTTTTCTAAAAAATATCTTCAACTATTTGGCTTTATATAATTTGGCTTATTTAAGAACCTCAGTTGTAAAAGACTTAAGAAATAAGTTGTTTGATAAGCTACAGAGGCTCCCATTACTATTTTATGGTAAAGAAAAAAAAGGAGATTTGATTTCTAGAGCTTCAAATGATGTAAAGGAGGTAGAGTGGAGTTTACTTGGCGCAATAGAAATGACATTCAAGCATCCATTGTATATCCTGATTTACTTCGCAACGCTATTTTATACAAGCTGGCAACTTACCTTATTTGTATTGGCTGTTTTACCACTAAGCGGTTTATTGATTAGCAGATTGGGAAAAAGATTAAAGAATGCAGCGAAATTGGGGCAATCCAAACTGGGAGAATTAATGATTGATTTTGAAGAAATGATTGGCGGCATAAAAATCATTAAGGGCTTTTCTGCAGAACATCAAAATTTAAAACGGTTTACAAAAAACAACCAAAGTCATTTTCAGCTAATGCTCAAGCTTCATAGAAAAGAGTTTGCTGCTTCCCCGCTAAGCGAATTTATGGGGTCTGTTGTAATTGCTTCTATTTTAATTTTTGGAGGGAGTCTGATTCTTAATCAAAGTGTTGGATTAGATGGTAAATTCTTTATTGCATATATTTTGGTTTTTTCTCAATTGCTTACTCCAATAAAAGCAATGAGTGAAGCCTATTTTAGAGTCCAAAAGGGAATAGCAAGTTTGGATAGGATAGATCAAATTTTAAGCAGAGAAAATCAAGAAAAGTTGATTGAGTTTAAAGAAAACTCAATAGAAAAAGTAAAACAAATAAAGTTTAAAGATATTTTTTTTAAATATGAAAAAGACTGGGTTTTAGAGGGAGTAAATATAGAGCTTAGTGCAGGAGATATGGTCGCACTTGTAGGCCCTTCGGGAAGTGGGAAAAGTACTTTAGTTGATTTATTGCCTCGTTTTTATGAATTAGAAAAAGGTAAAATAGAAATCAATGGGAAGGATATAAGAACACGTTCTTTGGCATCTTTGAGATCTAAGATTGGGATAGTTACACAAGAACCTATTTTATTTCATGATAGTGTTTTGAACAACATGGCTTTGGGAACTGCTGAAGCTGACAAAGAAAAAATTATCGAAGCAGCCAAAGTGGCAAATGCACATGAATTTATTATGCAATTGCCGCATGCTTATAACACAATGATTGGAGACCGAGGTAGTAGCCTTTCGGGTGGACAAAAACAACGTATTAGCATAGCCAGGGCTATTTTGAAAAACCCAGAAATACTAATATTGGATGAGGCGACGTCTGCATTAGATAATCAATCGGAAAAGTTGGTGCAAGAAGCTTTAGAGAAAGTAATGGAAAATAGAACATCAATTGTGATAGCGCATAGACTAAGCACAATACAGAAGGCCGACAAAATCTATGTGCTCGACAGAGGAAAAGTGGTGCAAGAAGGAAATCATCAAGAACTGCTCCAAGTTGCAGGACTTTATAAATCACTTCATGAATTAGGCAGTTTATCCTAGAAGTTTGGACTTAGGCTGTATTTGCTATAGAAGTCAAATATTTCGTTAACTGCTTCATCTGCAGTTTCAACAAGTTTGAACAAATATATATCCTCCGGGCTAATGGTTTCTTCCTTTTCCATTAGTGTATTTTTCATCCATTCAATTAAACCGCCCCAAAAGGCTTTCCCTACAAGAATAATTGGAAATTTTGCGGTCTTTTGAGTTTGCACCAAGGTTAGCGCTTCAAACAACTCGTCAAGTGTACCATAACCGCCAGGTAAAACAATAAAACCTTGCGCATATTTCATGAACATTACTTTACGAACGAAAAAAAACTTGAAATTTAGAAGCTTGTCTTGATCAATATACGGATTGTGTTCTTGCTCAAAAGGTAGGTCTATGTTTAAACCAACACTAGCTCCTGGCTCATCTTGGGCACCTAAATTCCCAGCCTCCATAATACCTGGGCCACCTCCTGTGATAACTCCATAACCTGCAGAGGCTAGTTTTTGGCCTATTTCTGTCGCTAACTTGTAATACTTTGTTCCGGGTTTTGTTCTAGCCGACCCAAAAATCGACACGCAAGGCCCAATTCGTGCTAATGTGTCATATCCTTCAACAAATTCCGACATCACACGGAAAATATTCCAACTATCTGAACTTTTAATTTCTGGCCAATTTTTAATTTGAAATGACTTCTTTATTCTTTCTTCTTCGTTCATATCTGCTCAACAATAATAAGCCAATGTATGTATACATTCCGTTAAATATTAATATCTCAAATCCTGCTTGGTAACCAATTATAAGTTTGGGCATAAAAAAATGATACAAAACTGTGAGCGCAATGGCTATTATACTTACATGCCAAATAAATGGGTCGTATATTTTTTTTTGCGTGAAGATACCAAAAGCAAATGCGCCCAATAGTGGCCCATACGTGAAGCCAACTGCGGTAAATAATTGTTTAATTACAGCGTCATTATTTAGTTGTTTAAACAGAATAATAACGAAAAAAATAACAGCAGAGAATCCAAAGTGAACCCAGCGCCGAGTAACTTTATTCGTCTCTCTATACCTTTCAAATCCCAAAAAGTCAACACAAAAACTTGTGGTCAACGCAGTAATTGCGCTGTCTGCACTAGAATAAGCTGCTGCTATTAGTCCAATAAAGAAGGTTGATGCGATAATCCAATTTTTATGCTGCAGAGCAAATAAAGAAAACAAATCATCTGAGGTTTCTAGACTTTGCGTATCGAATCCTATATTTTTCTTATACAAGACCAGTAAAAATCCAAGTACTAAGAAAATAAGGTTGGCAAAAAAAAACAAAGGTATTTGTGTAAACATATTCTTTTGGGCCTTTTCCAATGTATTAATACTTAGATTTTTTTGCATCATGTCTTGATCCAATCCGGTCATAACAACTGCAATAAATACACCACCTAAAAATGATTTTGGAAAGAACTCGCTTGATTTCCAATCCCAATCAAATATTTCTCCATATGGTGACTCAAGAATTGATTTGGGTATACTAAGCCATGGTATGTGAAGCGCTGAAGCCAAATAATAGATGCTCACAAGAACTGCCAAAAGCATAAAAATAGTTTGCATAACATCTGTATATACAATGGTCTTAATACCACCAACAAAGCTGTAAGTGAAAATTAACAGAAGTGTTAATGCCACTGTAAAAGGGAATGGCAAACCAAATGATGAGAAAATGGCTAGATGCAAAACATTGGCTACCAAAAAAAGACGAAATGAAGCACCAATGGTTCTGGAAATCATGAAATAGGTGCTTCCCATGTAGTAAGCATTTTTTCCAAAGCGTTGCTCCAGATAGGTGTAAATAGAAGTCAATTGGTGTTTGTAATAAATTGGCAGGAGTAACAATGCAATGATGGCATAGCCAACAAGATATCCTAAAATCATTTGCACGTATTTGAATTGAATACTGCTAACCCATCCTGGTACAGATAAATAAGTTACCCCAGATAGCGAGGCACCAATCATTCCGATAGAAACCAATAGCCAAGGTGATTTTCTATCGCCCAAATAGAATGAAGTACTCTTGGTTCTCCTTGAAGTCAAAAACGAAACGGCTATCAATACCAAAAAATAGCCAAGTAGTAGGATTAAATTGTTCTTAGGATTCATTCGCCAAAGTATTCAACATAATTATTTTCCGTTTCATAAAGTTTAAGCTTATGAAGCTTTGTTTTTTCAGGGAGTTTGGCTGCCAGTATATTCCATATTTCTACAATTAAATTTTCTATAGAGCTTAGCTTACCTTGCATAAACGGAACATCAAGGTTTAAATTTTTGTGGTCAAGATGCACCAAAATTGCTTCTTCTAGCAAGATTTTTAGATCAGATAAGTTATAAACAAAGCCAGTTTCATCACTTGGAATTCCTTTAAGTGTAACAAACAAATCAAAATTATGTCCATGAAAATTTGGGTTGGCACATTTGCCAAAAACTTCAAAATTTTTTGCTTCATCCCAAGATGGATTCCATAGTTTGTGTGCTGCGTTAAATCGTACTTTTCTAGTGATATAAACCAAGCCCTTTTGCATAGAGGCAAATATAATGGCACTTCTTTCCTAATTTTGAATCATGCAATTTGTTGTTACAGGCGCAGCGGGTTTTATTGGAAGCTGTTTGGTGAATCACTTAAACAGTCAGGGAGTGGATGAATTGCTTTTGGTGGATGATTTTTCAAATCAAGTAAAGCAGAAGAATCTGCATGGCAAGTATTTTCAGGAACAAATAGACCGGATAACATACTTGCAGGAACTAGAAAAGTTTACAAAACCTAAAATCATTTTTCATATAGGCGCTCGCACAGATACTGCGCTTAACAATGAAAAAATTTTTAATGAACTCAATCTTGAGTATTCCAAAACACTTTGGGCTTATGCCACAAAAAATAAAATACCATTTATATATGCATCATCCGCAGCTACTTATGGAGATGGTTTAAAAGGTTTTGATGACCAAAAAGATATTGGCCACTATCAACCAATGAATTTATATGGTCAAAGTAAGCAAAATTTTGATTTGTGGGTCATAAAGCAAAAAGAACAACCAATTTTTTGGTCAGGGTTTAAATTTTTTAACGTTTATGGTCCTAATGAATACCACAAAAGAAGAATGGCATCTGTCATTTATCATGCCTTTAATCAAATACGCGAAAATCAAGAAGTAAAGCTCTTTAGGAGCCATCGAAAAGACTTTTTGGATGGAGAACAAAAACGCGATTTTATATATGTTAAAGATTTATGCAGCACGCTTTATAATTGTGCAGACAAAACTGGCATTTCATCCATCTATAACCTTGGTACAGGACATGCTAGAACTTTTAAAGATTTGGCCACGGCGGTTTTTGAAGCTATGGGCATCGAAAAAAACATTTCATTTATTGATACACCCAAAGACATCCGTAATAAATACCAATATTTTACTCAAGCCATGACCGAAAAACTTTTTTCGCAGGGATGGATTAGTAAGTTTTCGAGCTTGGAAAAAGGAATAGATGATTACGTTAAAAACTACCTAAATAATCAGAAGTATTTATGAAAAATGAATGGAAATGGTTGCTAATTTCTTTTTCATTTTTAATCGTTGCTGTGCTATTTCAATATTATGGTAAATACCAATTTAAAACCCAAAATCACCCACAAATACTCGAATACTACTTTAAAAAACAACTCACAGATTTAGAAAAACAACTCCTTGAAATTGATAAGGATTTAGTAAGTTTTTCGTCAAAAAAACTTTTATTAGATGACCGCCAATCATTCTGTCTAATTGCTAATGGAAAAGCAATTTTTTGGCAAGGAGAAATGCATGGGATTCCAATAGAATGGACAGAAAAGTCAACATTTATTGTGCCGGAAGAACATGCAATAAAGATTGGTTTTGTTTTGCGCAGTGATACAACAAAAGTTCTGTTTAAAACCATAAAAAACCCCATTAAAAGGTTCTATTATTTGGGTTTTGGTAAAAATAAAATACAGATAGATGGCCAAACATATTCTTTCTCTATAGGGAATTATTATCCCAAATCTTGGCTTATTTTTTCCGCGCTTTTCTATTTGTTTTTCTTCCTTTCATTTTTGTTGTCATTTTTTGGTTTTGTAAGACAAAAGAAGTTCAAGGTTCAACTGGTATTGATTTCTATTTTGTTCATTCTAAGAATTTTTCATGCAGAAGAAATTATTGCTTTTAGAACGAATGTGCTGTTTAATCCTCAATATTTTGCAATTTCCAAATGGGTCCCTTCCCTTGGAGATTTGATTTATCATGTTGTACTCGGTTTGATTGTTGCGGGGACGCTTACAGCCTATTTAAAGAGGTTTGAAGAATCGAAACTTAAATTTATTCCCGGCTTGCTGCTTATTGTAGGCCTGTTTTTTTTTACAGATATGGTTCTCGGTTTATCCGTTGAACTTGTAGAAAATTCCAGTTTAGTGTTTGACGTAAATCAGATAAACAAGATTAATTTCTTCACGCTAATTGCCTTAATGTTGATTGCTATCTGTTTTTTGAGTATCCCATTTTTTGCTTACCATATTTTTCAATCAATCACTCATAAAGGATTTTTGATGCTTTTGAGTTCTGTTGTTTTTTTAAGTTTCCAGTGGATTGATTCTGGGAAAAATATGTTTGAACTTTTAATTGCATGTTTGTACTTATGGGCACTTTACATAAGTCATATTTCTATTGGAAAAATTAAGTACAAATGGCTCTCTTTTATAGGCATGACCCTTTTGCTTATGACATTTAAAATTTCTCAATCAAATCAGAAAAAAGAAGACAACTATGTGCAACTTTTTGTTCATCAAACATTATTCGCAAAGGATATAAAAACAGAGTACGCATTCGAGAAGGTGGAAAATGATTTGATTAAAATTTTTCTTGAACCTTTTGATTATAAAAATGGAAATACATCGGAAAGAAATGCTACAATACGCAATTTGTTTTTTTATGATCAGCTTAATAAATATGAAATATTTCTTCAAAATTTTGATAAAAACAAGCAAGCAATAGAGGCAAATACTTATCCAATTGAAATATTAGACGATCTATACAACAATAAAAACACACCCACTTTGAGTAGATATTTTTTTAGAATTTTAGACCCACAATGGTTAAACTCATACATAGCCAAATTTGAAAATTGTGACCAAAATGGTGATTTTGGGAATTTATATATCCTATTGCGTCCTAAAAGAATTCAGCAGGGTGCCAATATGATCACTTTTCCAAAAAAGACAACAAAACCCCTGCATTCCTCATTTAGTCGTCAAGATTATCACTTCGGGATTTATAAAAATGAAAAACTAATTTACCAATCAGGAAATTTTGCTTTTCCAGATTTTCAAAAGCCGGTTGAATTTATGGAGAAAATTAAAAGAAACAAGCTTTGGCAATTTGGGTTTCGAAACGGATTAAGTGTTCAAGTTGTCAAGACAAATCAAGCTTGGAATAGCGCTTTTAGTTTGCTTCTAGTTTTATCGGGCATAATTGCTGCGTCTATACTAATCTTTATTCTTTTCGAGTGGTTATTTCTTCAAAATTCCATTCGATCACTTTTTAGTTTAAAAAATTCAATTATCACACGAACACAAATGCTAAGCATTAGTTTGCTGATTGTAGGTATGATAGCAGCAATGTATGTAATGACGCGTTATGTAGCATTAAATCATAGCAGCAGAATAAAATTAGAAATAGGACAAAAATTAAAAGATGTAGGTAATTTGATTGCACTTAGTCCAGCGGTCGAACAAAAAGTAGAAAGTACAAATCAGGCTTTGTCCATAATCAATAAACTATCATCTGAGCAAAAAACGAATATTCGCTTATTCAACTTAGATGGTGAGTTGGTATCCTCATCAGGGAAAGTATTGCCTAAGTTAAATAGAATCCCTCATATGATGCCGAGCTCTGTCTTCCGGAAGTTGACAGTTGATCAGCATTCACAGTACCTTCAAGAAGAATGGGTAAATGGGAAAAAAGTATATTCTGCTTATGCACCAATCTACAATCCATTTGGCAGAAAAATAATGTACCTCAATCTACCTTATTTCGAGGAAACAAATATTGTTAGGAAAGAGCTAGGCAAACTTTTTGTCTCATTTTTGAATGTTTATTTCTTACTTATTTTAATAGGAGCTGTTTCTATTTATTTTTTAACCAAACGGGTATTACGACCATTGGTGTTAATTCAGCAGAAAATGGCACAAACATCATTAAATGGTAAAAATGAAGTTATACAATGGAAAAGAAATGATGAAATAGGTGAACTAATTCAGCAATACAATCAAATGGTTCTGAAACTTGAAAAAAATCTAGAAGTGCTTGCCAAGTCAGAGCGTGAGTCTGCATGGCGAGAGATGGCCAAACAAGTGGCCCATGAAATTAAAAATCCTTTAACACCTATGAAACTTAACCTACAATTTTTGCAAAAAGCTATAAAAGAAAATGAACCAAACTTGATTGATAAATTCAGAAAAACTGCAGATTCTATCATTTTTCAAATAGATAATTTGAGTGAAATGGCTTCGGAATTTTCAAACTTTGCTCAGCTTGCTGAACCAAAAAATCAACAAGTTGATTTGAACCAGTTAATTGCCAAACAAATAGCACTCTTTCAGAACATTGAAAGAACGCAATTGATTTTTGACACAGATTGTGAAAAAGCCATGTCTTTTTGCGACGAAAAAAATATGTCGAGGGTTTTTACCAACCTTATTACCAATGCTATACAGGCAATACCTGAAAAAAGATCCGGCAAAGTAAAAATTAAACTAATTGAAGAAGAATTGGATTATTCAATTACAATTTCAGACAATGGATCAGGGATAAGCAATAGAAAAGCAAGTCAGATTTTTCAGCCAAAATTTAGTACAAAAACATCTGGAATGGGCTTGGGCCTAGCCATCACAAAAAATATTGTTGAACAAGCAAAAGGTCATATTTCTTTCCAATCAGTAATTGGTGAAGGAACTAGCTTTACTATCAAATTGCCAAAAAGCTGATGAAATCAATCAATTATATATTATGTCTTTTTGCATTTGTGGGATGCTCTCAAGTATGGCCAAAAAAAATACATCAAAAAAAAGGTCAGGTGTTTATGGTAATGGTGCCTGATTGTCCATTGTCTCAAAGTTATTCTACACCTTTTTTGAGACTGAAAAAGAAATATGAAAACAGCCTAGATTTTTTCTTGGTAGTACCGGCAAAATTTTACCAAAAAAACGAAATCAAAAATTTTATAAACATGTACAACATCCCCGAGAATATGTTATTCATAGACAAAAACAATCAACTTGCCTCCGAGATAAACGCTACAATATCTCCAGAATTTTTTCTGTTTGATTCTGCTAAGAATGTAAAATATCAAGGCGCTTTTGATGATTGGGTAGAGGATTTGGGTAGCAAAAGAATTGTGCGGAAAACCAACAATTTTCTGTCCTTGGCAATAGATAGTTTCTTAAATGGTACGCGTATAAAAAACGCCTATAAACAGGCTGAAGGATGCTATATCGAATATTAGTTAAATACCGCACATATATGCTTGTTGTCATATGTTTTGCCTGTAAAAAACAGCAGAATAATTCGGTAAATTATGCGGAACATATCGCACCTATTCTTCTAGAAAATTGTATTTCTTGTCACCAAAATGGAGGCACTGCTCCTTTTGAGTTGCTTACTTACAAACAAGCGTTTCGAAAAAAGAAAACTATAGCACGAGTAACCAAATCTAGATATATGCCACCATGGCCGGCAAATAGAAATTACAGCCATTTTGTTGGGGAAAAATTTCTAACACAAAATCAAATTTCAATGATACAAAAATGGGTAAATCATGGGGCACCAGCAGGAAATTTGAAGACCATTTCACAACCGTTACGTGTACCACAAAGATTGGATAAACCCAAACCAGATCTTGTTATCACTACAGATTCAATTAAAATTCATGGCAACAACAGAGATACTTTTTTTATTATCAAATTGCCTTTTGAGTTGCCCAATGATACTTTTTTAAGATCCATTGAATTTGTAGCTGGTGAACACAATTTAGTACATCATATGAACGGACATTTACTAAGCTATCAAGACCAGAAAAAAAAATCTGTATTCAATGGTGAAAAAAAAATAACAACCCAAACAGATGCTTTTTATGAAGATTTTATTGCGATGGATTTATTCAATGACGATGGGAGCAAACCACAAAGAATTCATTCTGCTGTAAATTATCTGCCCGGAGTTGAGCATCACTTTTACCCAAATGGTATTGGAGGTGCCTATATCAAGAAAAAGAATGTTTTGGTTTTTAATGACATACACTTTGGTCCAATTCCCAAAGATCTATGGGATCAATCAATAGTAAAATTTTATTTTACGGATAAAGCACCTTCTCGACCAACAAGAGAAATTATGATGGGAACCAATGGCGTAACACCTATCAAGCCAAGTCTTCAAATTCCGCCAGATACCATTATGAAATTTACGAGCCAGGCAATTGTTCCTGAGGACATGAGTATTCTCACCATTAATCCACGTATGCACTTATTGGGTAAAAGCTTTAGGGCATTTTGTATGTTGCCCAATGGAGATACTCTACCATTAATTGATATTCCACGTTGGGATTTTCGTTGGCAATATTTCTATACATTCAAAAAAATGCAAAAAGTTCCAAAAGGTTCAATCATCAAGTTAGAAGCTTATTTTGACAATACTTCTGAAAATAAATGGAACCCATTTGATCCTCCTCAGTGGATAGGAGAACGGATAGAGAAGGGAGGTGCCAGTATGCGTACAACAGATGAGATGCTTCAATTTATAATCACTTGGATGCCTTATTTAGAAGGGGATGAGGAAATTAGCCTATTGCCATAATACCTTCGGTCGTACATTACTAAAGAAGTGAGTTGGCTGGGGCTCGAACCCAGGACCCACGCCTTAAAAGGGCGTTGCTCTACCAACTGAGCTACCAACTCTTTTTTGTGGGGTGCAAAAATAAAAAGTATCTTTAGCAGGACAAATAAACTTCTATAAAGTTTTTATAGTTCAAAAGTCAAACCATCGTAGGCTAAAAAAATATTTTTAGGTAAGCGTTTCTGCACTTCTTCATGTAGACCAATTTTGTGACTCAAGTGGGTGATGACACCTATTTTAGGTCCATATTTTTGTATTTGTTCAATTGCTTCATCTACGGTGAAATGCGAAATATGAGGTGTCCACCTTACAGCACTAAGAACTAAAATTTCAGCATTTTCTAATTTTTTGGCTGTTTTTTCTGGAATAAAGTTCACGTCAGTTATGTAGCAAAAATTTCCAATTCGATAACCAAAAACAGGTAATTTGTAGTGCATAACTTCCAATGGAGTAATTTCCATACCAGCTGCTTCAAACTTATTATCAGCTATAACATGAAAATTGGCTTGTGGAATTCCTGGATATTTAGGCTCTTCAAAAATATAAGCAAAATCTCGTTGAATACATGCATAGGTTCTTTGGTTTAGGTAGACATTTACTGCTTCATTTTTATTTGCAAAATTGAACCCACGGATGTCATCAAAACCACCAATGTGGTCTTTGTGTTCGTGGGTAATTAAAAGCGCATCTAACTTTTTCAGTCCAAGATCAATCATTTGGTTCCTAAAATCTGGACCACTATCTATGACCAAGTGTTTTCCATATGCCTCAACATAAACGGAACATCTTCGACGTTGGTCTTTTGGTTGAGAACTTTTACAAACAGTACATGTGCAAGCTACTTGAGGAACACCTGTTGAGGTCCCAGTCCCTGTAAATACAATGCGCATAAAGGCAAACCTAATTTAAATGTGCTTGAAAATGTTACTTGTCTTGTTTTTTTTGAATGATTAAAAACAAATAACTAAACATCATGCACAAACCACCAATTGGGGTAAAGCTTCCAAGTGGAAATGAGTTCAAGAATGGTATAAAATTTTTAAAAGCTAAAAGCCATAAACTTCCAGAAAATAGCACTACGGAAAAAAAAATTGAAATTAGAAAAAACTTTTTTTTACCCAAATCAATATGGCCGGTAAGTGACAATGGCAATAAAATCAATATATTATATTGAAAATATCGTGTCCCTAACTGAAAGGTATTTAATTGTTTGGCTTGCAAAATATTTTCTAAATAATGCGTGCAGAAAGCTCCAAGCACAATACTCAAAACAAAACTGCCAATCAAAATCTTTGATAAAGTTGACATAAATTGCTCACAAAATACGTTATCTTTACTATAAATGAGTTTTAGGAAAAATATACCGCACATCTTGATTTTATTTTTTTTCTTTTCGGTTTTTTTAAGCTGTATAGAAGAGAAAATCCCAGACTTTGATAAACCAGTACAAGTGAAATGGACACCCACATGGGCAGCCCCCATTTTGAAAACAAACTTGTCTTTAAGAGAATTGATTGGTCAAAATTCCAGCACAAAGCTTTTGGAAGATGAAGATCAGTTTCTTACCTTGGTTTTTACTGATACTTTCGAGAGTGCGGAGGCGCAGGAAATGATTAAGATTGATAATCAAGTTTTTCAAGATCAATTTTCTTTTACTCAAGAAAGAGTTAATTACATGAACAATAATCCTGGCATTCTGGTAGAGGAAACCATTCGTGCCGAAATTGATATACTGAATGTTCAAAACATAGAAATAGACAGCTTAATCAATTCAGATCTTTTGTTGAATCTCTTTATTCAATCTAGCTTTGAAAAGGAAATGGACATCGAAATTAATTTACCAACTGTCGCCATAGGGGAAAACAGACGAGCATGGGAAAAAAATACGAGCGTGTCAAAAGTTGCTCCATATTCAGAAAAAGACAATTGGAATCAAGCTTTTATTGACATGACAAAAGGAAGTCAGGGGCATTCTCAAATACCCATAGAAATAAATATTTCTTTTACCACTTCGATGGGAGATGATTTTAACACCAATCAAAGCTTAGGTTTTGAATTGGGTTTCACTGAGATTGACTTTGGAATATTTTATGGATATACAGGTCCAATTGAAATATTTAATCAACGGAAAGACAGCGTTGAGATTGATCTTTTTCGTAACCAAAAAATGGGCCAAGTTCGCATTGAAGACCCACGAATAAAGATAAGAACCGGAAATCAATTTGGTATACCAATAGCGGTTGGTTTAAATAATTTTGAAGGACTAAGTGAGCTTGGTCAAGTAAGCTTACAAGGCATCCCAAATCCTTTACCAATAGGCATTTCAAGCAATATTGGTGAAACGGCATTTGATAGTTTTGAATTGAATAAAACAAATAGTAATCTCAAGGACTTAATTAACACCAATCCAAAGTTTTTATCTTATCAAGCAGAAGGTCAGCTCAATCCAGCTGATAAAACCATAAGGAATTTTGTGCCTTCTTCAGCAAAAATTGTCGGTAGGGTCGAAACTTATTTTCCTCTTTATGGTTCTACGACCAATTTTCAGATAAGAAAAATGGCACCCTTTGCGCTTAATGCCACAGAAAATCCTGAAGAGGTAGAATCACTAAAATTGCATATCAGTGCTGATAATACTTTTCCTACAGATTTTGTGCTTGCTTTAATTTTTTATGATTCAGACGGTCAAGCAATAGATTCTGTGGGACTACAAGACGAGTATGTTATTGATGCAGCACAGATTAATAACTCTGGAGAAACAACAGAGGCACAAGAAACGATGTTTGATATTGAACTTCAAAAAAATCAATCACAAAATTTGGCTTCTGCGAAAAGAGTAGAATTTTTGGTCAAATTTAACACCTTAAAGAAAGACGGTAATTTGTTGCCAGTTAAGATATATAGCCATCAAAATATTGAAATTGGTTTGGGAATAGAAGCTAAAGTAAACGCAACAGCAAAATAGAATGATGAGTAAATTCAAACATATTTTTTTCTATTTATTGCTTTTGACTTCGTCAAAACTATGGTCGCAAAACGACCTCACACTATACCACATGCAGTCCTTGCCTCAACGGTTGTATACCAATCCTGCGGCTTTGCCAGATAGCAAATTCTTTATTGCGTTACCACTTATCGTAAATCTCAATTTTGATGCTGGTTTAAGCTTTCTAGAGCTAAAGAATTTGAATAATCTTATTGATGAAGATGATAAGAGAATAACGATAGATTTGAGCCAATTAGATGCGGTATTTAAAGAAGAGAACTATCTGTATTTTAACAATTATATAGAATTGGGCCATGCTGGGATATCTCTCGGAAAGAACTTTATTCAAGCAAATTTTGGAATAAAAAATAGAATACGATTTCAATACCCTAAAGACCTCATTGATTTAATAGTGGACGGGAACGGCGGATCAAATTTGGGAAAAACATTCCAATTGGCGCCTTCAATTATGTTTCAGTCATACGCGGAAGTAGGTATAGGCTATACAAGGGCTTTTGGCCAAAATGATCGTTTTAAATTAGGAACTCGCGTAAAATTGTTGCGCGGTTTATCAGACTTCAGTACAGAAAATGCATACCTTTCTTTGCAAACCAATCCTATAGACTATTCGTACTCCATTGAGAATAGATTAAAGGTAAATACATCTTCAACTGGTATTGAAAATCCTTGGCAAGACCTAGGTGAATTATCCAATAACGGTCTGGCAGTTGATTTGGGTTTTCAAGCACAATTAAGTAAACGGCTAAGCATTAGCGGTGCCGTCAATGATATCGGAAAAATCAATTGGGTATCCAATACAAAAACATATTTCACACCCAATCAATTTTTCGAATTTGACGGAGTGAGGCTTGACAATATTCTATTAGACAGCCAGGAATTTAAAGCAGATTTAAAAAGTTATAGAGATTCTTTTTTCAATTTGTTCGATGTTGATACAGCTGCTGGGGGTTCTTACACCACTAGATTGCCAGCTTATTTTTATCTCGGGGGAAGCTTTGCTTTGTTAAATAACCACAGGATTGGCGCATTAATCTATTGTGATATTTTTGACCAAAAAATACACCCTGCGTTCACCTTAAGTTACAACGCTCGATTGACCAAAGCACTGTCTCTTTCAGCTAGTGGTTCCTTTAGACAAGGGATGTTAATTGGTTTTGGCGCTGGGGGAAGTATAAATATGGGGCCAGTACAATTTTACTTAGTACTTGATAACATTCCTTTTCTCGGTTTGGAGAGAGCAAATTACTTCAATGCACGCACCGGATTCAACCTTACGTTTAGAAGAAGGGCTGCTATTAGAAAAGAAAAAAAGAATAGGAAGAAAATAAGCTAAAAAACAATTTTGCTATACCGCGTTTATGCAAAAAAACTTATTTTCGCATCCCTTTAGTCGAATTATGCTACAAATAAACATTGCACCAAACGACAATCTAGAGAAGGCTTTGAAGCAGCTTAAAAAGAAATTTAAGCGAACAAAAACTTTGGAAGAACTTCGTGAAAGAAAGCAATTTATAAAACCTTCTGTGAAGCGTAGAAAGCAAATTATTAAGGCGAAATACGTAGAACAACTAAAAAGTCAAAACAATTAGTTTGCTCAATTAAAGTAGTTTAACTACTTTCCCAGAACGCCCATGCGTTTTATCTTCTTACCTACATTTTTTCTCTTCACCCTCAACATTTTTGCACAGAAACACTTGGATAGTTGGGCAAAGTCAGAGTTTAAAGGCCATAATCAAAGAATTAATTTTAAAAAAAATCAGGAAAAGTCTTCATATAACATTACATACCATCGGTTGGAATTAACTATTAATCCTGAGCAATATTTCATCACTGGAAAAGTCAATAGTTTTTTTGTGCCGAAAGTGGATAATTTTCAAGAAATCTCATTTGACCTGGGTATGCACATGAACGTGGATTCTGTGCTATACCATAGCAAAAAATTGGCCTTTTTTCATGAAAATAATCAAGTGAAGATTTCATTTTCAAAAACACTTTCGAAAGATCTATTAGATAGCCTATGTATATACTATTCTGGTGATCCTACCAAGGGAGTTCGAAATGGATATTCCATTGATCTGCACAACAAAAGCAAACCCACTTTTGTGCACTGGACACTTTCTGAACCTTACGGTGCGGCAGATTGGTGGCCATGCAAAATGTCTTTAGGAGATAAAATAGATTCGTTGGATGTATTAGTGGCGGTACCTTCAAATAAGGATTGGAAAGTTGCGTCCAACGGGATACTTCAACCCATAAGAGGAGATAAAAAGGGAAATGCTATTTTTCACTGGAAACATCGATATCCAATCACTACATACTTGGTGGCAATAGCTATAACCAATTATGCTGAATATTCAGAGTTTTATAATTCCATAGAAGGCAAACAAATTGAGGTAGTCAACTACATTTACCCAGAATTTTTGGAAACAGCAAGAAAGAGTGACGGTTGGATAATTGAGCAAATGGAGGTTTTTGAAAAACTTTTTGGGCCATACCCTTATGCCAATGAAAAATATGGTCATGCACAATTCGGAAGAGGAGGAGGTATGGAGCACCAAACCATGAGTTTTATGGCCAATTTAGACTTTGACCTTATGGCCCATGAATTGGCTCACCAATGGTTTGGTAATTACGTCACCTGCAAAAGCTGGGAAGATTTATGGATCAATGAAGGGTTTGCGACTTACTTAAATGCCCTTGTTTTGGAAAATGTATTCGATACTTCATCATTTAAGCACAGAATGAGAGATTTACGTGCCTCGGTTATGTTGGAAAAAGATGGGCGTGTTTACGTTGCAGATACGGCAGATGTAGGAAGATTATTCTCTTCTCGTTTAACCTATCGAAAAGGAGCATGGCTTGCTCATATGCTTCGTTATCAAATGGGTGACTCTTTGTTTTTTTTGGCTTGTAGAACTTTTTTAAATGAAAGAGCTGCCGATGGTGGTTTTGGCAATACGCAGCAACTCAAGGAAGTTTTCGAAAGCGTGTCAGAAAAAAACTTGACTGCCTATTTCCAAGAATGGTATTTTAATGAGGGCTATGCAGTTTACAATATATTATGGTCGTATGAGAATGAGCAGCTAAAGCTATTCGTTAATCAAACGCCTAGCCACCCTTCCAATCTAGCTTATAGTTTGCCAATCGAGTTGAAAATTTATAATGACAACAAGGATACCACCATACAAATTGATCCATTGCTAGAGGAGCAAAGTATTCCCCTTCCATTCATTCCGAATTCTCTGCAATTTGATCCTGAAGTGCATGTATTGGGAAAAGCAAATATTGAACGTCTTGAAGACCCCCAATTTCCAGTTTACATATATCCGAACCCTTTTGAAAGTGAAGTTTTTATTCAATTAAGAGACACAAGTTTTTTTGAAGCAAAGTTGTATTCTCTAAACGGACAAGAATTGGTAAGTAAGAAACTAATTCCATCCCTTGCCCATCAAAAGATCGGTTTGAGCAGTTTTGCAAAGGGTGTTTATGTCATAAAGTTTTTAAGCAATGAAAAGATGGTCAGCAAGAAAATTATCAAACAGTAATTTATTGTTTTTCTATTGCCCCGGCATCGGGAATACCAGACCTGAGATTGTTGTTATAATCCTCGGTTATAACAGGATTAAGAACTTGTCCTGCATCTATAGCTGGACTAAGAGAATCTAGGCTGTAATCAAAATTTGAGATGTCAACAAAATTCGGGTAAAACGACAAACGGTTCACTTTATTTTTTAGGTCATCTTTATTGAAAACATCAAACAATTCATCGGCCTTAATTAATGAGTTGGAAACAATCGAGGACCCTTGTTTTAAAGGATCAATGTCCAATATGAGCTCATCTTTGGCATAACCAGAAATAATGCAATTCTGTACCAAAAAATCTATATCGAAGGATAGTCCGGTGGGGAATCCATTTTCGTCACGTTCAATATTGTTGAACAGGACTGCACTGCCTTGTCCACTGGCATAATTGGTTATTGTATTATGTTTTAATCGATAGCTACCGCCAAGTTGTCCTAAAAATCCAACTCTGCCACAATCTGTAATAAGGCAATTTTGCACATCTAATGTACCTCCTTTTGCAGCCACTCCATCAAAGCGCATATTCCTGATAAAACTATTTTTGATTTGAACTTGGGTTTCTCCGTCACTAGACGATGTATCAACATATACACCTACTGTACCATTTTTTATGGTGGTATATTCTATACGATTTTGTTTGCTCGGATAACTAAGCCAAATACCTCCGTACTGTCCTGCTTGTTCCTCATATCGTGGTTCCAAACGATCTCCTTGTATAAGAATTCGGTTGTTGGCCTTCCCGAGAATTTCTAGTTTGCCTTCAACATAAAGCCATGAATAAGGGGCCATGTGCAATTGAACGCCTTCTTGTATTTGCAGTGTTTTTCCTTCTGGAACAAAAAGATATTTAGAGATTACATAGGGTTTATCCGCCACCCATGTGGTATGATCTTTTAAGGTGTCTCCTAGAAAATAGTGTGCGTCTTGACCCCAAGCAGCAAGTTGTACCTTTTGAAGATTCCCATTGGTAACAAAATGCAGTGAATCTCGGTAAATTAGCGGTAGATTTTGCCCGGTTTGTGGTGCATACAATTCAACAAAAACAAAAACGCTATCCTTAGGTAAAATTTCTATATCTGATAGTTGATACCCCGCTTGACCATCTACATTTAGTTTAAAAATAGACTGTTTGCCACCAGCAAGAGTTACACTTGTTTGTACAATTTCATCGTAGGGATTAACGAGTACAAATTGTTTGTTTACAGATATGGGTGTTCCAGGAGCTACTTGGGTAAATACCGTATCAAAATAAATGGTATCTGCTTTGACAATTAGTTTAGTGTTGTTATTGCTCCGAATGGAAATGTCATCGCGGCAAGATGAAAGAAAAAAGCCAACAACTAGAAACAGCAATACTTTTTGCATGCAGAACAAAAGTAGCTTTATAACGAAAATTGTAGCGGTAAATTACTTATTTGAGCGATTGCATTTTTTCCATCAACTTTTGTTGAAATGCTGGGATATATTTTTTCATCATGATTTCCAATAGGTCTTTCGATATTTTTGGCGTTTTTTCGAGCATCTTTTGACCAGTTGAAGATTCATAAAACGCAATTAGGTCTTTTATTTCTTCGTGTGAAAAGTATTTATCATAGATCCCAGGAAGGTCCTCATTTACCAATCTTTTTGTTAGTGTTTTCAGTTCCTCGGTCATAAACTGGATATAACTATCCATTTTCTGCTCAGCTTCATCACCAGTAATTTGACTTTGGGCTTGTTGTTTCATGATACTAGACATATTGCTCATCATTTGGTCAATCATTTTTTCTTGTTGCATCAGGTCAATTAAGGTCTGTAAATCGGAAGATTTATCTTGTGCATAGCTTGAAAAGACCACAACAAGTAGAATTGCGGATGAAATAATGTATTTCTTCATGCGGGCAATATAGCTATTTTTTTGAGCTGTTTGGTGCGTATTGTTCTGCTTTCATCGTTTTTCAGTAAGTATGAACAAAAAAGAAAAGTTTTGAAATAAAGTGAAAGGTAAAAAGTGGAGCTGCCGGGAGTCGAACCCGGGTCCGGAGAAGGTGTTGAATGGCATTTTCTACATGCTTAGAAACAATTGTTTTTCGAGCAAAAAAAGGCTTGTGTCAGGCCTGCAATTTGCCTTAGTTCACGCAATAATCCGCAGGTTGGTGAACATCGCCCTTGGATATCTTGGCGTAGTTGAACAGTTCCTAATCAATAGCAGCCAAAACCAAGCCATTGGGAACCGATGGTTTACCTAATCTGATTAGGCAGCCATGGCGTAATTAGATTCGCCAAATAAAATTTGTATAATTAGGTTTAAGAGCCAATCATACAAAGCTCTGCATGCTTATACCTCAAGAGCCATCCCGTCAATACCATGTCAGCCCCAAGGTGTTCAAAGAACAATAAATAATGTACAAAGGTAAAACCATAAATCAACAATCTGCTATACCTTCGTTGAGAATGGAAATAGGAATACTCGCTGAACGCAAAAAGCCAGAAGACAATAGAGCAGGGCTAACCCCTGCTGATGCGGCCTATCTGAAGAAAGTTTTTCCCCTTTTGGATATTGTGGTAGAACGTTCAAATTTTAGGGTATTTAAAGATGAAGAATACGCAAACCTTGGTTTACAATTGGTCACTCGCGCCTCCACGTCAGATATATTAGTTGGGGTGAAGGAGGTTCCCATTGAAGAGTTAATTCCCAACAAAACCTACCTTTTTTTTAGTCATACCATCAAAAAACAGCCGTACAACAAGAATCGCTTACAAGCACTCGTTGACAAAAATTGTACACTTATTGACTATGAATGTCTTGAAGACAACAAAGGGCAAAGACTAATAGGTTTTGGCAAGTGGGCAGGCATTGTGGGCACCTATAACGGGTTTAGAACCTATTTTAAAAAGCATAAGCAGCAAACACTTTCTCCAGCGCATCAAATGCTTGATTATGACGCTTTACGCACCAAGTTAAAAAATAGTAAAATACCCGAGATGAAAATTGTATTCACTGGTACAGGAAATGTCAGTTACGGGATAAGAGAAGTTTTAAATTATTTGAAAATCAAGGAAGTTTCACCAAGTACGTTTTTAAATACACCTTCTGGAACAATTTTTACGCAGTTAAAAGATGAACACCTTTATCAAAGAAAAAATGGAGAACATTTTGAGAAACAACACTTTTTCAAAAATCACAATGCCTATAAGTCTATATTTAAGCCTTATTTGTTTGCTGCAGATCTTCTTATCAACGGAATGTATTGGGAGAATGATATGGAACCTTTGTTTTCAAAAGATGATTTGTCTCAAGACGTGCGCATAAAGACAATTGCAGACATTACCTGCGATGTGGAGGGTTCCATTCCCATAACATGGAAGGCAACCACCATTGAAGACCCAATTATTGGTTGGGATTTGAAAACCCAAAAACCGGGTAAACCATTCAAAAACAATACTATAGATATAATGTCCGTTACCAATTTGCCCTCAGAACTACCAAAATCAGCTTCGGAAGATTTTAGCAAAAAAATGCGAACTTTAATTATTCCTGAACTTTTGAATAATGGTAAAATTATTAAAGAGGCAACATTGGTTTCTAACGGAAATATTTGTTCAAAGTATGCTTATTTGGACAATTGGCTAAAAGGGTAGTAAAATTCTTGAATATTTATTGACTTTATTTGCTTTTCACAATGAATGTAATTGAAGAGGGAGAATTTAAATATGTGGAGCAAGGACAAGGAGAGACATTGGTTTTGCTTCATGGTTTAATGGGTGCTTTAAGCAACTGGAATGGTGTATTGGATCATTTTTCAAAAAAATACAGGGTGGTAATTCCTCTCTTGCCCATCTTTGACATGCCACTAAAAAAAGTAGGTGTAAAAGGGCTAGCAGAATATTTAGATAGATTTCTTCTGCACAAAAACTACGGAGAGGTTCATCTTATAGGGAATTCTCTTGGTGGGCATGTTGGTTT
>MDTB01096023.1_pt1 | contig 21860 bp, 28 predicted proteins | sample 811161 | NCBI WGS metagenome assembly MDTB01 (sample SAMN05326650, study PRJNA326480) | marine metagenome | isolation source: seawater | place: Mediterranean Sea | collected 2009 | reverse complement strand
GAGATGTACGTGAAAAATTTCAACCTCGTATAACTAAATTTGAAATAATTCAAATAGGTTGTATGAAAACAACAAGTAAAATGGAGATTAAATAATGAAAGCATTAAATTTTTGTGGTGGATTGGAGTCAGGGAGACTTGCTATGGATAGAGCTAACATATCTGTAGACACCTATTACTCTGCAGAGATTGACCCTTATGCCATCAAGATAGCAAACAAAAATCACTCTGACATAATACAGTTAGGTGATGTAACTAAAATAAATACTAAGGATTTACCTTACATAGATTTACTTATGGGTGGTTCGCCTTGTCAAGGATTTTCTTTTGCAGGCAAACAGTTAGCATTTGATGACCCACGTAGTAGATTATTCTTTGAGTTTATAAGAATTATGAATGAACTAAAACCTAAATATGTATTGCTTGAGAATGTACGAATGAAGAAACAGTTTGAAGATGTCATTACAGAACACATGGGGTTTCCACCACAGTTGATAAACTCAAGCAAAGTTTCTGCACAAAACAGATGGAGAAACTATTGGTTTGGTATGTTAATCAATGGCAAGTATGAACAGATAATGATTCCACCTTTGGAAGACAAAGGCTTAGTCTTGAAAGATATATTACAAGAAGACCATAATGAACCACCTATTCCTATCAATGAACGTAATGCTAGACATCATAGGAATGAAGACCAAAAAGGTTTGTGTACTACTGCTACAATGTACAAGGGTGCAGGCAATAATGGCATGACTATTGTAGACAGAAGTCTATCTGTAGGAGAAGCAGAAGAGTATTCACACTACAAATATAGAGCAACTAAGGCAGTCTATCATATGAATGGCAAAGCACCTACCTTACTGACTATGCAAGGTGGCAATAGAGAACCAAAGGTTGCAACCTATTCTACAAAAGGTGGTCGCATTGTAAATCGTAGGCTAGATGAGAATGGTGTACGTAAAGACTATCAACTAGAGTTACCTTACACAACTCAAGTAGAGGTAAGAGATGATGACAAAACAAATTGTCTTACTACTGTACAAAAAGATAATGTTGTGGTACAAGGTATGACATGGAGAAAGTTAACACCTATAGAATGTGAGAGATTACAAACTCTACCTGACAATTATACAGAGGGTGTGTCAAAGACACAGAGATATAAGATGATTGGTAATGGGTGGACAGTTGATGTGATTGCTCACATACTAGGAGAAATACTTTTACCTAAACAAATTAAATCAGATAATTATGAGAAAGGATATTTTGTACATGGCTAAGAAAAAAGATTATCCACATTGGGTAAAAGCGTCTGATGATTCATTCAACAAGACATTAAAATTAATAATAATAATACTGTATGCATATGCAGTATTTGAAGTAGCAAAGGAGTTATTATCATGATTGTAGAAGAAGTTATACAAAATTTTAAAGATGGTATTGCAGATGGTTTGCTTCATGGAGAACGAGATGAAAAAAAATCACATCACTATTACAATCAAGGCTATGACTTTGGAATTACTTTATATGGTGATTTTTTAGATATTATTGCAAATGGATTAGAAAAAAAGAATAGGAGAATAGCGAATGAGAAGATTAATTTATAATAAAGGGGGAGAACATGAATAATGAAGAATTGATATGGTTTATATTAGGTTGTAGTTCAGTAGCATTCTTATTTGGATACCTTGGAATATTCCTATGAAGAAATCAAAAGAACAACAAAAGAAAGAAGACAATATGATATTGTTATCTTGGGAAGATTATTCAAAACAGTTTAATACATACTCAATACTGACTTGGATAATTTATATTATACTATTTATTCCCATGTTAATTGCATGGATTATAATTGAAATGAGAAAGGATTAATTATGAATAGATTTATTATAGAGAAGACACCTCAAGAAATTGCATCATCTCTATGTGACCAACACGTAGTTAAGATGCCACTTGAAGAAGCACAGATGTTATGTACTGCCTTATGGTATCATGCACCTCAGTATGCAGAAGATAATAACTTGTACAAACCTGTACATCAAAAGCATCCATGTACTTTATGGGCAATGCAGACAAGAAGTAATTACTCTTTTGCTTGGAGACTATATATTGCAATGCTTGTAGAGTATGAAGTTAGGTATGGCAAAAAGCATGGAGCAGGCAAACATAAGTTTACTTTACTCAAAGGTATGGAGTATATACCTATGGGAAAACTAACTCAACATCCTCAATGCTTTAGTGGATTAGATGAGTTAAAGACAGATGAGTTTTATCCTATTGAAGCTTATAGAAAGTTTTATATTGCAGATAAGTTAGACTTTGCAAGGTATAAATACACTACTAAACCTAGTTGGATGAGTACTCATTCCATTACCAGAAGATTTCTAAATGTTTAGAATCTTTAATTATATAATAGGTATTGTAATAGGTAGTTATTTAGTGTATATAATAGGTATGGCAATCCTAAATGATATATGTGGTTGTGCATTAGATGTATATAAATGGCTATTTGTATAAAGAAAGGACACGTAATGAAAGAACTAGAACCTAAGAAAGAGGACAGAAAAAAGTTTGACATTGACCTTCAATGGGGAAAAGTCAGAGAAAAGAATGTAGCAAAAATGTTACAAGATAAAAAGATAGAAGTCAAAAGTGAAAGAGATATTTGGCAGTCAACAGGTAACATTGCTATTGAGTTTGAATCCTATGGAAAACCTAGTGGTATCATGGCAACTGAATCAGATTATTGGTTTCACAATCTTTGTATTGGAGATGAAACTTTTTGTACTTTAGTCTTTGATGTCAATAGCTTACGAAAGATTATTAATAATTTAGATTCAAAAAAGATTGTCAAGGGTGGTGACCACTATGCATCACGAATGTATCTTTTAAATCTTCAAAAGTTATTCTCTTCTGATGTAATTAAAACTTTTAAGGATAGCTAATATGGGATTAAAGAATCATAAAAATAAATGGGAAGTAGTTTCTATTCAAGTAGATAGAAATACTTATATAGTTTCTGCTAATGATAGATGGGAAGCTTTAAGAAAGTCTTTGAATGTTGAAGACAAACCAACTATAAAAGAGAAACTAGAGAGTGTAACTGAATCAATCACACCAATAAGGTATTCATGATGGAGCAAGAACCTGAAAGATATTATGATTGGATTGGTTGGAAACTTAGAAAGGTAATAAAAAATATGGAAGATAAAAAGGATTTAGTAAATAGTCCACCTCACTACAATCAGTCAAGCGTAGAATGCATTGATGCCATAGAGAGTGCAACTGAGGATGGGTTTGAAAACTATTTACAAGGTAACATTATTAAATATATATGGAGATATAGATACAAGAATGGTATTCAAGATTTGAAGAAAGCAGAATGGTATCTTAATAAATTAATTAATGTTGTGAATAAAAGACATGACTAATCTTTGGCAAGGAAGTAAAAAATCTCTTTACAAAGAACTGTATATACAGTATCTTGAAGAGGGTTATACTTCAAACGAAGCTAAAAAACTAGCAAAAGCAGAAGTGGAAGATATGGTAAATACTGACACTGAATTTATAAATGAAATAATAAAACAGGAGTATGATGATGATTGATAATAATAAAAATGAATATGTAGGATTTATAGATGGTGTAGAAAAAGAATGTGTAATATCTTACAACACTACAAAAGATATGTATGAATTAATTGAATCTGAGAATGGTAAGATAATTAATAGGTACTATTCTATAAAGAGAGAAGGCATGGTAACGCTTGCCAACGTATTAACAACAGACACTACTAGGGAGAAGTAATATGTCAAAAGTAATGAGTAGAGGTAGTTGTTCCAACTGTGGTTCTTCAGATGCAAATATAAAGTACGAAGGTGGTACTAAGTTTTGTTTCTCTTGTAGAACTTATTCAAAAGTAGAAGGACACGAAGAGGTTACTAATAAACCTGTATCAATAAATAATAATCATTTAAACTTTAGCAGTGGAGTCATAGATGCTATACATGATAGACAGATTAAAAGAGAGACTTGTAACTTTTATAATGTCCAAGTCTTACACGATAGAAATAATAATGTGGTTAAGCATATATATCCTTATTTCGATATTAATAATAGTCACGTAGCTAATAAGGTAAGACTTGTAGATAATAAAGCTTTCCATTCTGAAGGTGCATTACAGAATGCAACTCTGTTTGGACAGAGTAAGTTTAGAGGTGGCAAGTATCTTACAATATGTGAAGGAGAAGTTGATGCTCTATCTGCTTATGAATTGATGGGTTCTAAGTGGGCATCTGTTTCAATAAAGAATGGTTGTCAGTCTGCACTAAGAGATGTTAAGGCAAACTATGACTACATCAATAAGTTTGAAAAGGTTGTCATTTGTTTTGATAATGATGAGCATGGCAGAAAAGCAGCTAACCAAGTTGCTCAAGTCTTTGAACCTAACAAGTGTCTGATTATGGACATGAGGTTTAAGGATGCTAATGAATATCTCATGAAGAATATGAGAGAAGAGTTTACAAAAGATTGGTGGAATGCTAGACCTTATACACCTGCAGGCATATATAACTTGGCAGATATATCAGGTCGTATCTATGAAGAAGATGATACAGAGACTTGTTTGTATCCTTACAATGGATTAAATGATAAGTTATTTGGTATGAGGACAGGTGAACTTGTTACCTTTACTGCAGGCACAGGAGCAGGTAAGTCATCTTTAATGAGAGAGATGATGCACCACCTACTAAAGAATACTAAACATAATATTGGTGTGTTCTCTCTTGAAGAAAACATAACAAGAACTATGTTACATATTATGTCAGTAGAAGCGAATGATAGATTGTATATTAAGGAAGTACAAAAGAACTATACTACAGAGCAGTTGCAGGCTTTTGAAAAAGAAACTATAGGTACAAGAAGGTTCTTTGGCTTTGACCACTTTGGTTCTATTACTACTGATGAGATATTAAATAGAGTAAGATACATGGTAAAGGCTTTGGATTGTAAGTATATACTTATTGACCACCTTTCAATTCTTGTATCAGGTATTGAAGGAGAAGATGAAAGAAGAAACATTGACCAACTCATGACAAAGCTTCGTTCTCTTGTAGAAGAAACAAGATGTGCAATGCTTCTTGTATCCCACTTGAGAAGAGCTACAGGAGATAAAGGTCAAGAGCAAGGTAAAGAAATATCCTTGTCAATGCTTAGAGGTTCACATTCTATTGCACAAATATCTGATGCAGTTATTGCTTTGGAAAGAGACCAACAAGCAGAAGACCCTGTGGTAGCGAATACAACTACTGTAAGGGTACTAAAGAATAGATACGCAGGAGAGACAGGAGTAGCAACGTATCTTCTGTATGATAAAGATTCAGGAAGGTTAAAAGAGATAGAGAACCCTCTTGAATCTAATAACCAAAATGATGTAGAGGACTTTTTATAATGAGATTCATAGTAGATATAGAGACTGATGCTATTGATGCAAAGGTTATTCATTGTATCGTTGCTAAGAATATTGATACTGAAGAAGTATTAACTTGGCATGGAGATACACTGAAGGACTTTGCTTCATGGTCAGAAACTGTTGACATATTTATTATGCATAATGGCATCTCTTTTGATGCACCTGTTCTCAATAAACTGACAGGAAGTAAGATAAAACTTTCACAGGTGAGAGACACTTTAATCCTTTCACAACTCTCAGACCCTATGCTAGAAGGTGGACATTCACTCAAGGCATGGGGTGAGAGATTGGGATTTGGAAAGATAGAGTATAATGACTTCAGTCATTTCAATGAAGAGATGTTAAAATATTGCATACAAGATGTACAACTAACACATAAACTTTATAAACATTTACTTCCTAAACTAAAGAAGTTTTCAAAGAAGTCTATGTTATTAGAGCATGAGATAAGAGCAATTGTAAACAGACAGGAACAGAATGGGTTTACACTAGACGTAAGGAGTGCAGCTATCTTATGCTCAAAGCTTGAAGCAGAAGCTTCACAAATAGAAAAAGATTTACAAACAGTTTTCCCACCTATCACAGAAGAAAGGTACTCTGAGAAAACAGGCAAGAGACTAAGTGATAAGGTGGAGCATTTCAATCCTAACTCTAGGCAACAAATATCTAAAAGGTTGATAGAGAAAGGTTGGAAACCTGAGAACCTCACACCTACAGGGCATCCTATAGTTGATGAAGGAACATTGAAGAGAGTAAAAAATATTCCTGAAGCACTACAGATTGCTCACTATCTTCTACTACAGAAGAGAGTTTCTCAGATTAAATCTTGGATAGATGTTGTCCAAGAAGATGGCAAGGTGCATGGAAGAGTCATGACACTAAAAGCAATTAGTGGAAGAATGGCACATAACTCTCCAAACATGGCACAAGTTCCTGCTTCCTACTCTCCCTATGGAAAGGAATGTAGGTCAGTTTGGATACCTACAAATGACAAGTATACACTTGTAGGGTGTGATGCATCTAGCCTAGAGCTACGTTGCCTTGCTCATTATATGGGCGATAAAAAATTTACAAATGAAGTTGTAGATGGTGACATACATACTGCCAATCAGAAGGCTGCAGGTCTGAAGACTAGAGACCAAGCAAAGACTTTTATCTATGCTTTAATCTATGGAGCAGGTGCAGAAAAGATTGGTAGTATTGTAGGTGGTGGTAAGAAAGAAGGGCAGAGAGTTATCAGTCAGTTTATGAAGAATATGCCTGCACTAAAAGCTTTGCGTGATAAAGTTGATAGGGTTGCAAAAACAGGATTTGTAAGAGGACTAGATGGCAGACTGCTCAAAGTTCGACAGTACCATGCATCTATGAACTTGCTTCTTCAAGGAGCAGGAGCAATCATTTGTAAAGAATGGCTACGTCAAATAACCTATAAGGTGCAACAGGCATACGACTATAAGCTTGTTGCATCTATCCATGACGAATATCAATTTGAAGTTCGTAGAGACCAAGCAGAAAGGTTTGGGGAGATAACTAAACAAGCCATGAAGCTTACTCAAAAAGAACTGAGTATTCATTGTCCACTAGATAGTGAATATAAAATAGGAAAAAATTGGTATGAAACTCATTAAAGAGGTTTACATACTATCTTTTATATGATATATTCGTCTTAACAATAATAGCAACTAAGATTGCACTATAAAATAAGGAGTAAAAACTATGCCAGTATTAAGTGGTAAAGCCTATTGGGCAGCAATTTCAAATCCAAATACTACATTTGAGCCTGTGTGGCAAATTGATTTGGCTTTGGATGCAAAAGCTAAGAAAGAAGCAATCGACTTAGGTCTTACAGTTAAGAATAAGTCAGATGACAGAGGTGATTTTGTTACCATCAAAAGAAAGGTAAAGAATAAAAGTGGTAATGAAAATTCTGCACCTATGTTAAAGGACTCTGAGAAGAGAGACATTAGAGGTACATTAGTTGGTAATGGTTCTGATGTTAACGTACTCTTCAAGGTGTATGATTGGGAATACGCAGGCAAGAAAGGTAAAGGTTCTGATTTACAGGCAGTTCAAGTTACCAATCTTGTTGAGTACGCAGAAGGAGAAGACTTTGATGTCATCCCTGATGGGTACAAGTCATCAGAAACATCTGATGAAATCCCATTCTAAATAATAAGTCTAGCTAAAGTTTTTAGAGTTAATCTCGAAATGGGTGGGTTGTGTGGGTGCTAGACGATATAAGGAGTTATCATGTCTAAAAAAGTAGATACAATTGTAGAAGATATTTATTCTACTATAGAGAAAGGCTTGGATAAATCGACTACTGATAAAGGGTTTATTGAAGACTTTGTAAAGAATATTATCGCTACTCTTAATAAGTTTCTTTTTGAAACGAGAGAGGACATGGCTACTCTTAGACTTTCTCAAATAGGAAGACCTGATAGGCAGTTGTGGTATGATATTAACATACCCAACAAGCCTTTTAAAGTAGATGGAAAAACTAGAATAAAGTTTTTGTATGGAGAAATACTTGAATCATTATTAATATTTCTTGCTCAAGCTTCAGGACATAGAGTTTCTGAAGAGCAGAAGATGGAAGAGATAAGTGGTGTTAAAGGTCATAAAGATTGTAGGATAGATGGTACACTTGTAGATATCAAGAGTGCGTCTTCCTATGGTATGAAAAAGTTTAAGGATGGTTCTCTCTTTACTAATGACCCCTTTGGATATATCTCTCAGATAAGTGCCTATGCAGAGAGTGCAGGAGATAACGAAGCAGCATTTCTTGTAATAGATAAATCCTCTGGTGAAATTGTTCTCATGCCTATTAAAAGCATACATATGATAAATGCTACAGACAGAGTAAACCACTTGAAAAAAGTTGTTACATCTAAGAATGTACCTGATAAGTGTTACCCTGCAGAACCTGATGGCAAGTCAGGCAACATGAAACTTTCTATTGGTTGCGTATTCTGTGGTTACAAAGATATGTGTTGGGCAGATGCGAATGGTGGATATGGATTAAGAAAATTTCAATACTCTACAGGTATGAGATACTTAACTCATGTTTCCAAGACACCTGATGTAAAAGAAATTAGAAATGCGTAAAACATATACACATAGATATAAATCTAATTCTGAGTACAATTGCTCTTGTATATTAAGAGATAATAAAGTATTATTTAAATACGAAAATCTCACACTCAGTTACAAGTGGGAAGAATCAAAAAGATATATACCTGACTTTATCCTTGAGAATGGAATCATCCTTGAGGTTAAGGGAAGGTTTGTTTTAGATGACAGAAAGAAACATCTCTTTGTCAAGAAACAACATCCTCAATACGATATAAGATTTGTATTTGACAATCCAAATAGAAAACTGTATAAGAATGGAAAGATGACTTATGCAGGATGGTGCGACAAACATGGATTTAAATATTGTAAATTAGGGGATGGCATCCCTGAAGATTGGCTAGAAACTAATGGAACAAAAAGCAAATTTTACACTAGAAGAAAATATATTTAGAGAAAAAACTACGTCTGAACAAACAATGTTTTTATGTGTATTATTACAGGCATTGTTAGATGCAACAAAACCTAGATATGAAGGAGAACCTGATTCTTCTATTGTAGAAAGAGACAGAGCAGTTGCATGGTTCTTTGCTTCAGTAGGGGTAACTGCACAGGATTTTAGAACTGTATGTGACTACGCAAACGTAGACCCTTCCTATATGAAGGAGTTTGCTTTTAAAGTTTTAAAGTCAGGTGAAATAGAATATGTAAGAAAACGAATCAACGCAGTGTTAGGACATTAATATGACAAATAATTTATTACCAACAGATTATCAAAATTTTATTGCTCTTTCTCGTTATGCGAGATGGAGAGATGAAGACCAAAGAAGAGAGACTTGGACAGAAACTGTTTCAAGATACTTTGATTATATGCAGGAGTTACATCCTACTGTAATGACTGATAAACTAAGAATGAACTTAGAAGATAAAATAATAGGACTTCAAGTCATGCCTTCTATGAGAGCATTAATGACTGCAGGTCCTGCCTTAAAAACTTGTAATGTTACAAGCTATAACTGTAGCTACATTCCTGTAGATTCACCTAGAGCATTTGATGAATGTATGTATATCCTTATGTGTGGCACAGGTGTAGGTTTTTCAGTTGAAAGAGATAATGTAAATAAACTACCTACAGTTAATGAACACTTTGAGAATAGCACAACTGTTATTAAAGTTGCAGACAGTAGACCCGGATGGGCAAGAGCATTACGTGAATTGATTGCAATGCTTTATGTAGGACAGATACCTACACTAGATACATCAGAGGTAAGACCTGCAGGTGCAAAGCTAAAGACAATGGGTGGTAGAGCAAGTGGTCCTCAACCTTTAGTAGATTTATATAACTTTTGTATAAAGGTGTTTAAAGGAGCAAAAGGAAGAAAACTTTTCCCTATTGAATGTCATGACCTTATGTGTAAGATAGGAGAGGTTGTAGTTGTAGGTGGTGTTAGACGTTCTGCTCTTATATCATTATCCAATTTAAATGATGACCAAATGAGACACGCTAAGTCAGGTCAATGGTGGAAAGAGGAAGGACAAAGAGCATTAGCTAATAACTCAGTTGCATATAAAGGCAAGCCTACTATGGGTACATTCATGAGAGAGTGGTTAGCCTTATATGAATCACACTCAGGTGAAAGAGGTATCTTCAATCGTAAGTCTGCAATTGCAAAGGTTCAAGAGAATGGCAGACGAAAATCTTCTGAAAAAGAAAATCCTGTAGAGCCTGAAGATTATATACAATTTGGATGCAATCCTTGCAGTGAAATTATTCTAAGACCTTATCAGTTCTGTAATCTTACAGAAGTTGTTGCAAGAGAAACTGATACTCTTGGAACTTTAAAAGAAAAGGTAGAGGTTGCCACTATACTTGGAACTCTACAGTCAACTCTTACTAACTTTAAATATCTTAGAAAGATTTGGAAAGATAATACAGAGGAAGAAAGATTGTTAGGAGTATCCCTGACAGGTATAATGGACTCACCTTTACTTAGTCATGAGTCTTTAGAACTAGAAGATGTTCTTAATCAACTTAGACACGTTGCGATTGAAACAAATAAAAAGTATGCAGAAATGTTAGGCATACCTCAGTCAACTGCAATCACTTGTGTAAAACCTTCAGGTACAGTTAGTCAATTAGTTGACAGTGCTTCAGGCATTCACGCAAGACATAATGACTACTATATTAGAACTGTTAGAGGTGGTAATACAGACCCAATCACACAGTTCATGAAGGATGCAGGCATTCCTGCAGAGCCTGATTTTGGTAAGCCTGATACAACAACTGTATTTAGTTTTCCTACCAAGTCACCCAAGGGTGCAGTCACAAGAACTGAAATGACTGCCATACAACAGTTAAACTTTTGGTTAACCTATCAAAGACATTGGTGTGAACACAAACCTTCTATTACAGTATCTGTTAAAGAAGATGAGTGGATGGAAGTAGGTACTTGGGTGTATGAAAACTTTGATGAAGTATCAGGTATTTCTTTCTTACCTTTCAGTGAGCATACTTATGAGCAAGCACCTTATCAGGACATAACTGAATCTGAGTATAAAGAGTTCATGAAGAAGATGCCCAAGTTTATTGATTGGAAAAAGCTTACAGACTATGAAAAAGAAGACACAACAAAAGGAAGTAAAGAGTTAGCCTGTACTGCAGGAGTATGTGAGGTTGTAGATATTCAATGATAGGAACTGAACTTGATTGGTGGCAGTGGTGGTTACTCATTGCCATCACAATTAATACAGTAATCAATTCAATTGTTTTCTTTAGAGGAAGAAAGGTTTTTAGAAAAAATGCCAACACTGATAACTAATTTACCTGCAGAAAAGGTATGGGTAAGAAAAGAATATCTTAGAGATTTAGAAGATGGTCATGGTGAATTTGTAGAAGGTGTATGGGTTTGTGCAAAATCCATTGCAGGTAGAGCATTCTACTTTGAAACTTACTTACCTCAGTATGGAGCATTGTTTGACAAGCTTCCTATTTCTGCCTTCTTATCTGAGCCAAAGATACCTGAAAAAGATTTACCTCTACATGAGTTACAGTTTTGGAACTGTATGGATTATGGCATTGTGTCTATTCATAAACAGTTTATAGCAAGTATGAACTATGAAATAATAACAAAGAATAGTGGCACTATGAATGGTACTTATATTTGTACACTAGATAACTATCATGAAGATGTAGATACTGTTGACTATAGTACAAGTGAAAAACCTGATGAACATAAATCATTTAACTTAATAGAACTTACCAATGGTCAGTATGCTCTCTATCCTAATAATAGAATGAGAGTATATGACAATTCCCTTACACCTAAAGAACCTAAAACACCTGACTTTCGTGTTAGCACTGAAGTATATCAGGTAGAATGTAGTGAAGAAATCAGACTAGGTGATACTAATACATATCATTATTAAATAATCCTTGACATTTCTGTCAAAATTTTGTACAATTCCAAAAGGAAGGAGTATTTTATGTCTGATGATAAAATTAAAAAGCTTGAAGAAGAAATCAAAGCAAAGAAAAAAGAGGTTGAAGAACTCAAGTATGGTGACTTGAAACAAGCATGGAAAGAGTTTGAAGGAGCTTCTGAAATTGCAACTCAAAAGTATAATAAGTATAGACAGATTGCAAAAGAAAAGTATGGAGCAAATACTGTAGCTCCAAATCCTTTTACTTTGATAGACCAATTCTTTAAGTTCTAGTATGTTTACATATAAAAGACCTACCATATATGTAGGGTATGACCCAAAAGAACATATTGCTTTTGAGGTATTAAAGTATTCTATTGAAAGGTTTAATCATAAGTATGATATAATACCTTTAGAACAAACATCCTTACGTAGGTCAGGTCTTTATAGAAGAGCTTACTATATTGATGAAGAAGGTCAGAAGAGAGACTCGTCTGACAAGAGACCCTTTAGTAGTGAGTTTACTTTTACAAGATTCCTAGTTCCCTTTATTAATCTTCATAGAGGACTTGCACTCTTTATGGATTGTGATATGTTTGTAAGAGCAGATATATCAGAAATCTTTGATGAGTATGGACAGTATGAAGAGTATGCAGTATCTGTAGTAAAGCATGACTACAATCCAAAAGATACTAAGAAAATGGATAATCAAAAACAAGAAAACTATAATAGAAAAAATTGGTCAAGTTTTATACTATGGAATTGTGAACACCCTGCTCATGATAATCTAACTGTAGATGATGTCAATACTAAATCAGGTAGGTGGCTTCATAATTTTAGTTGGTTAGAAGAACATGAGATAGGTTCTATACATCCTAAATGGAACTTCTTAGATGGTTGGACAGATGAATCAATAAATCCTTGCGTTGTACACTTTACAACAGGAGGACCTTGGTTTGATGGATGGACACCTAAAAGAACAATTGATGGAAGCTATACAGGTGAGTGGAATACTTTAAGAAACGATTATAACTCAAGACTATTACCAAAGGAATATTAATATGTATACATTTGTAACCTCATTCAGTGAAGAAGGATTTAAAACTTATGCAAAAGAAATGCTACAAAGTGTCGCAGACAAATGGAATCCAAAACATTTTAAGCTCTATGCTTACTACCATGACTTCGATATTAAAAAGGTTGACCACCCTATTTCTTCTAGCATTGTATATATACATCTTAATGATGTAAAAGAAATGGAACAATATCGTGAACGAATGAAGGTTCATGATGGTACAGAAGGTGGTAACTTACCATACAATTGGAGACTTGATGCAATTAAGTGGTGTCATAAAGTATATGCACTAACTGAGAGAGCATTTGAAATGATGGAAGGAAAGCCTGATAAAAGCGATTGGCTAATATGGCTTGATGCAGATACATTAACTAAGAAAAGATTAGACAAGGAAGCATTTGATAAATGGCTACCTGATAAGGCAAGTCTCGTACATCTTGGAAGAAAAGATGTTGACTATAGTGAAACAAGTTTTATGGCATTTAATCTTTTATATCATGATGCTTGCTCTATACTTGCAGACCTAAGAGGTTGTTACACATTAGGTGAAACTATTGCATACAGAGAATGGCATGATGGTTTTATCTTTGAAAGACTACTTAACATTTACAAGGCACATGGAATGATTGTAAATAATCTTTCTGAAAACTGCAAAGGATTAACTGCCTTCATGCAGTCACCACTCTCTGAATATTTTATACACTATAAAGGCAACCTAAAAAATAAAACAAAAGGAACTCTTGCACCTGATATAAAACTTCCTAGATATAAACAACTTGCAGATATAATAAGACATTATAAACCTAAAAGTGTTGTTGAAACAGGTACTTGGAATGGTGGTCGTGCAATAGAAATGGCACTTGCATCCTTTGAACATAGAGATAAGTTTCACTATTTAGGTTTTGATTTATTTGAAGAAGCCAATGAACTAACTGATGACTATGAGATGAACACAAAGCAACATCATACAAAAGAGTTAGTTGAGAATAGATTAAATCAGTTTGCAGAAAAAATGAAAGAAAAAGGTAAAACATTTACATTTAAACTACACAAAGGAGATACAAAAGAAACACTTAAGAAGTGTACGTCTGCACCAAAGGTAGACTTTGCATTTATAGATGGTGGACATTCTTATGAAACTGTAAAGTCTGATTATGAAAACCTTAAAAAAGTTCCTATACTAGTCTTTGATGATTTCTTTTCAAAGGATAATGAAGGCAATCAACCCTTAGAAAAAAACATGGGAGTTAATAAACTTATAAAAGAAATAGAAGCTTATGGTAAGATTGTGCTTCCTTCTAATGACAAAGTGTTAGGTGGTGGTAGAACTCATCTTGCCTTTGTAGCAAATAAAAAGGGAATTGAAAAACTACCTGACCATATTACTCGTATGCCTATTGTGGTTACACCAAAAGATTCAAGACCTAAAGAAGAAATCTTTACCAATATAAAAGAAAACAAAAAACTTATAAAAGATTTTGATTGGTTAAAGCATAGCAAGGTTAACAATGAAACTGCTATCATTGTTTCAGGTGGTGAAAGCACAGACTTTAGTAAATTAAAAGATATGATAGATACCTATAAGGATTACAACAAAGAAAATTGTAAAGTGTTCTGTGTTAAACATAGCTATCCTAAACTATTAGAACATGGTATACAACCTTTTATGTGTGTAATACTTGACCCAAGACCTATCACAGGTATAAGTACTCATGGTGTTAAAAGAAAAGACTTATTTAAAAAGGTAGACGAACAAACTTTATTTCTTATAGCTTCAATGACTGACCCTTCTGTTACTAAATATCTAATGAAGAAAACTAAAAATATAAAAGGTTGGTCTGCATATTCAGAAGCTCTTAGAGACCATACTGTAAAAGATAAAGTTAAACTTTTAGAAAATACAGGCATAGGTGAAGGAGAAACATTAGTATCAGGTGGTACTTGTGCTGCCATGAGAACTATTTCCCTTGCTCACATTCTAGGATTTAGAAAGTTTGAACTGTTTGGTTTTGACTGCTCCATTCCAAAGGTAACAAAGAAAATGGAAAAAGAAATATCAAATGGTAAACCTAAATACTTTAAAGTAGAAACAAATGGTGAGTACTTTTGGACTACAGGTGAGCTTCTTGCAATGGCACAAGATTGTGAAAAATTATTTGATAATAAAGAAGTTGATATGTCCATTAATATAAATGGAACTAACACTCTTGTATCAGAGGTATTTAAAAATACTTTAAGAGCAAAAGAAAAACATTACCTAGATATACTTCACGCTACAGGTGCAAGTAAAGAGATATGGAATGCTGCTTAAAGAAAAGCATGAAAAGTTTTGTCAGAACTATGTCTTGCATAGAAATGCTACAAGAGCTGCCAAAGATGCAGGATATAGTGAAGTCTCTGCTCACAATCAAGGTGGTAGACTACTTAAACAACAAGACATAAAGGACAGAATAGATGAACTATCTTCCAGTCTTACAACTAATATAGACGTTGTAGATGAGATAGAAAATCAATATAATGTAGCTCGTACACAAGGACAGACTACATCTGCTCTCAAGGCTCTGGAACTTTTATCAAGAATAAGAGGAAATAATATTGATGTAGATGAGATTACAACTGAATCTCTTGAAGAAGATATTATAAAATGTATGGAAGTTCTTGGATTAGAAAAATGTTTAGAGTTACTTCAGAGAGCATTTCCTGATGAACTAGAAGATGAAGATGAAGAATTACTTCTTACCACTGAAGAACTTGAAGGCCCATCTGATACCCAATGAAGCTGCGACTGCTCCCATAAAACTCCACTGATACCACTCAGGTGCTTTGTTTATGTATTCCCATCCTTTGAGAACATAATCTTGTATATTAGGGATGAAGCTCCCGATGAAAGGTAGGGTAAGGATGACAAGTACATATTCATCTTTCCAGCTATATCTTGTTTGTCGTAAGGCTTCAATGTCATAGTCTTGGTCTGACTGTGCTGCCTTTTCAATTCTATTAATTTCTGCATTTAATCTTGCCTGCTCTATCTTAGACTTATGTTGTGCCTTTACCTTCCTATTATCCATATAAGAAGAAGCAAGACTTGTTACTCCACTAATTATTGCACCCCACATATTACACCCACTCTCCTGTCTCCATTGCATTGGAAAGTCGCACTGCCCTGTTACCTACTTGTTTTGCCCAACGAGAATCTAGCATTTCAATTTTTGCAGAAGGAAAGTCTTTATTATCTATAGCTTTCCACATCTTTTTAAATTTACCTAGTCGTGGCACACCCATATTAAATGCCATGTCAATAATTATTCTTTGTCTCACTTCGTCTAATTCTATCACACAAGGGTGCTTTTCACAAACTTCCTTCTCAACTATCTTAATATCATTCTCTGCTAAGTAGTAAGCCTGTTCCTTTGTTAAACCCCATTCATACAAGCTAGTTATATCTTTGCCCATATGACCTAGTTCTTCTTCAGATATACCTCTATCTTTTAAGTTACGACCTATGCCTATAGTTTCTATTCCCAAAGAATCTTCATAAGGCATAAGCTCTAATCCCTCATGTTCAACTATTTGGTCTAGTAGTTCTGTCATGTTGTATTTCATATTCTTCCACCCATAAATAATTCTAATCCATCTACTGATTCTAATTGCTTACCTGTTTTTAAATCAATAACCTTACCATTAGGTAATGTTAAGTATCTTTTGTTATCACTTAACTTAGAACCTACAGGACTTGCAGTATCACTATACAGTCCACTTATAAATTGATTAACATCTGAAAGAGTTTTCATAGGTTTACTTTTGCTACCTAATCCATATACATAATAGTCTAACTCTTCTTCAGTTAATGGACTTTCAGTTTTCTTTTTCTCTTCTACAATTTTTCTTATCATCTTAGAAGGTTCTTCTCCTGAGTCTCCACTATCAGGTATTCTTGAACCTGCACCATAACCTGTATAAACTGTAGGGTCTAATCCTGCTTTACCTAATACATTAGATAACACTCCCATTAATCCAAAACCACCTGTAGGAGTATGATAAGCTCCTGTTATTCTTCCCCTATCATCATACTCAATTTCTTTTATCTGATTTTTATTTACTTGGTCTGCTAAAATTTTAGCTATCCTAGAACCTTTTAACTGAGGATTTGATTCTATTTCATCTATTAAACCTTTTTTAGCATCAGATTCTAATCTTTCTATTCTATCAGAATCATTACTTCCTGAATCACTACTTCCTGAATCGCCATAAGAATCTGAATAATCTTGTTGTTGCTCTTCACTATAACCACCCATTCCTTCGCCTGTGTCAAAGAAACTAGGAATGCCCATAGGTCCGGGTTTTCCTGCACCACCCATTAATTGAAGTAGACCACCTTCTTCAGGGGTTATATAAGCTAACATATGGTCTTGACCTTTTATATCAACTTCTCTAGGTGCATTTACTTTTCCACCACCTGCTTTATTAGAACTGTGTATTTCATTTACAAGAAGTCTACGAATAGTTCCATACTTCTTTGGATATTTCTTTTTAAACTTTGCCTGCTCTGTACTTTTAGCATTAGCATAGTCTGTTGCTAAAGTATATAGTTCTTCATATAGATTGGCTACGTCTTCGCCATCTACACCATCATATATTTCATCACTCATTTTCTCAACCTCGTTCCTATTAATTGTCCATAAACCTCACCTAACGCATCTATAAGTTCAGGTGGAAACTTTTTATCTTTAAGTATTGTCATTATATTAGAAACATTTAATACATCATCAGGCATAAAAAATCCTTTACCATCTTCACCATCTTGCAATGCATATAATATAGAATTATCTATTTTTTTTCTGCCCATTCCTGTATTAGCTTCTATTATTTTATCTATACCAAATGTCTTTTTAAAAACATTATTGCCTTCTTTTTTATAATACTTAATATTTTTAATTGTGTTTAATTTATCAGAAAATCTTCTCATTAATTTTTTCTTTTCTATTTGAGAATCTATATATTTTTCTACAATATTATTTATATCCTCTTGTGTATATACTTTAGAATCATAACCTCTTAAATAGTTTGTAAATTCTTTTGTAGGTTGTTTTAATTTTTGATTTTCATTATATATAAAAGTTCCCACTGATTTTGAAACATTCATATTATTATTTCTTATACCAAAACCTGCATGAAGATATTCGTCACTAAGTTTTATAGGATAACCTCTTTTATTTGATGCCATAGGTAAACCATCATACTTTGCTTTTTCTTCTGCATCTTTAGCTTCCCAAATTCTAAGTCCACTTTTTACAGTTCCGGGAATAAAAACTTTTGCTAGATTTTCTAATCCTTGCACAGGAGTAAGCTCCCTTCCTTTATCATCACGACCCCTGTATAAATTTAAAGCTGCACCAAATAAAAACTTTTCTGAAATAAAAGGACTATACATTTCTCTAAAAGCATCCACATACATATCTTCTAATTCAGTTTCAGTAACTTCATCACCTGCTAAAACTCTACCAAGAACTGCCTGAACAATATTTTTTGTATACTGATTTGCATCTAAAGAACCTGAGTCTACAAATGAAGTAAAAATTTCTCCATTCTGTCCTTCATATATAGGAGAAGTAAAACTTTTATAACTATTTTTTTGCCAATCAGAAACCAATTGATTAATACCTTTTTGACTTTCCTTAGTCACACCCATACCTGTATACTCATCCTCATTATTTCTGTTAAAAGCAAAGTAAACACCTCCTGAAGTTGCTGCTGCTCCTGATAATCTTCTTAATCCTATCAATCTTAATTGATTATTACCTTGTCTATTAAGTATATCTTTAAGTGCATATTTAATAGTATTAAAATTAGTTCTTAGTATCTCTGCAGGAAATGTAGCATAAGTTCCAAATAAAGGAAACTGTGCTAACTTTCTAACTGCAGGTATCGCAGTAGTATATGAAGGCATTGTATTTCTTACAATCTCTGCTGCATAATCAAATGCTTCATCATCAGTTAAGTTAAGTGCCTTCTTATATGATTTCATTTCTGCTTGTAGTGCAGTCAACTTACCAAAGTCATCAGTTAAACCATAAACTGATTGAGGTGCGTTTACTAAAACTTTTTTTAAACCTTTGCCTGTCTTTCTTGCTACACCTTTCACACCTCTTAAAGGACCTCTGTTTATTAAATCTTCATCAAATACATCAAGATTTTTTCTTACCATTTCTGCATTAACACTAGAGTCAACAACACCTTTTTCTTTTGCCTTTGCAAAAAACTTTAATGCTTCAGGGTCTTTCTTTAAAAAAGCTTTTTGATATATAGTTTTAGCTGATTTAGCAAACTCTTTACCTCTAAAAATATTGCCATTAAATGCAAGTGTTTGAAACATACCATATAAATTTATCAAGTGTGCAGTGTGGTCAAATACAGTTTCTGCTGCCTGAGTAAAACCTGCAGTTCTTTGCAAACCTCTTTTTAAAGAATCAACAAATTTACTACCTATTGCCATATTAGTATCCCATGTGTCAATACCTTTTTCAATCATTTCAGTTAGCATATCTGTAGTCATATATTTATTTAATCCAAAGGCTTTTCCATCACCTCCTAATTGACCCATTTCTTTTGAAACAATATCCCCTATGCTATTGTTTACACCTATCTGATTTTCTTTTAATATTTTTCCAGTTGCAGTAGGAAGAAACTCAAACAAACCACCTAGTTTTATATCTTGTCCTAAATGTGAATCTGCATATTGTTTTACCTCTTTAAAATATTGTGCTTTAGCTATACCCTTATTTAAGCTACGCATAGTTTCTATATAGTTTCTATAAGGGTCTTTTACTTCTCCTAAAAAATTAATTAATCTATCATCTAATTCTTTTCTTGGTTTAAATATTTTTATAGGTTTACCACCTGCACTAAATCCCATTACACCTGAAAGAATATCATATGAGCCTGAAGTTTTTTTAGTAACTCCATCAATAAATTTATCTAAAACACCATCAACCTGAGAACTTGTTAGTGAAGAATTAAGTTCTTTTAGATAATCTCTCATATCATTTATTCTGTCTATAGTATCTGCATCATTTAAATTACCTCGTAATCCATCTTGTAGTTTTTTTGCCCAAGCAGGATTAGTATAAAACTCATAACTCTTAGTTATGTATGAGTTTAAATTTTTATCTATGGCAATTCCTAATTTATTTTTATCAGATAAGTTTAAAATATTTTTTAAGTTAGTACTTTGAATATCTATATTTTTTCTAAGTCTTTGAATAATATTTTTTAAATCTTGAGATAATGGATATGGAAAACCTGCATTAATACCTAACTCATTTTGACCTTGTAATACTCTATTTACATTATTTCTAATAAATTCTTTATCTGAAATATTTAAACCTTTAGTTTCTTTTTTAATTGCTTCCTCTAAATCCTTTGCACCTTGCTTAACTAGTAACTCTTTTCCTTCTGCATATTTATTCTTTTTTATATATGCTTTAAATATTTGGTCAGGCATAGCTGCCTTTGACCTAAATACTCTACCAAGTTTAGTATTAATCTTTGAAACTGCAGAAGACATCTTACCTCTCTGTAAAAATTGACCCGGAGACTGTTGAACAACTTCTACATTACTTGCTATATTATCTGCAGTATTTGTAACAGGTGTGTTAATCTTATCCTTTTTAAGTGCTTTTACCTTACCTATTGCTTTTGCACCACCATGTTTTAAAATACCAAATGCAAGAGCTAAAGGTATACCAAGTGTAACTGCAACACCTGTACTATCTATAGTTTGTTTTAATAATCTTTCTGATGCAGTATCATCAGGATTTATATCTAGTTTAGTTACTAATTCATCAACTTCTTTACTTTTACCTTTTAAACCAAACAAGTCCATCATTTCTTTTAAGTATTGTTCATCTTCATCTTTTTGAATAACTTCTGCAACAACACCTGCAGAACCATACTTAGTTGCCTTACCTATTATTGATGCAGGTTTTAAACCTTTCATTACCTTTAATGCTCCTGTGTAAGGAACTAAAAATGAACCTATTTCTTTTCCTATATCTTCTGTAATAGATAAATCTTTTTCATCAGGAAAAAAAGTTTTACCTAAAAATTCTGTAGTAGCTTCCCCTACTTTAGTCTTATCTAATTTATCATCAATAAAATTTATAGCATCAGATAATTTACCTTCTATAATATCTGTTCTTTTCTTACCATAGATAAGCTCTAAGGCATCACTACCTAACTCTGCTATATCCTTTCCTGCTTCTCCAATGGCTGCAGGTATAACTCTTAAAGGATTAAACGCAAATGATTCTGACCTATCTTCTGCCATTTAATTATTGTCCACCTTTAGCTTTTTCAAGTTGTTCCATAATTTTTATATTACTTACAATTGTATCAGGTCCAGGAGTTCTTTTTTTAATTTTATTTCCACCTGCTAAAAAATTTGCTACTCCTTGATAACCTTGAGTTTTAAAAATTTCTAAAGCTGTTTTTTGTTTTTTTAATATTTCAAGTTGTTGTTGTTCAGTTATAGGCTTACCACCTATACCTTGTAACTTACCATCTGCACTTAAAGTAAATCCAAAACTTTTATATACTGCATCTTCTATATTATTAAAATCTGCACCCTCTATATCATTTGATAATTCTCCAATAGCATTTAAATAATTTTTACTTATTTCTGCCATTGCTTGTTGAGTTTTAATTTCACCTTCTATGCCTTCTGCTTCTGCCTGTGCTTTAACTAATTCAGGGTCTTGAACTTTGTCTTGAACTGCCTTTGCACCTGCTGCTAAAGAACCTGCCATAGTCTGAGGTTTTGTAGGGTCAAAT
>MDTB01207507.1_pt1 | contig 21866 bp, 21 predicted proteins | sample 811161 | NCBI WGS metagenome assembly MDTB01 (sample SAMN05326650, study PRJNA326480) | marine metagenome | isolation source: seawater | place: Mediterranean Sea | collected 2009 | reverse complement strand
TCCCACATAAAATCCTTTTTTTAGATTAAATTTATACAATCATGAAATTAATTATAATCAACGGTCCAAATTTAAATTTACTTGGTATTCGAGAAAAAGAAATATATGGCGAGACCTCTTTTGAAGAATACCTTAGAACACTCAAAAGTAAATTTAAAGATGTTGAATTGGAATTTTTTCAGTCAAATCATGAAGGTGAATTAATTGAAAAAATACAGAAAGTTGGATTTTCCTATGAAGGAATCATAATTAACGCAGGTGGATTTACTCATACCTCAGTTGCACTAAGAGATGCTATTGCATCTGTTAAGTCGCCAGCTATTGAGGTTCATATCTCAAATATTCTTAATCGGGAAGATTTTAGAAAAAAAAGTTTTTTGAGTGATGTTTGTAAGGGAATAATCTCTGGGCTTGGTCTTAAAGGATATGAATTTGCTGTTGATTATTTCTTATCTCGAAAATGATTGAAATTTATACAGATGGATCTAGTAGAGGAAATCCTGGACCAGGAGGGTACGGTATAGTGATGATTTATAAAGACAAGAGAAGAGAATTGTTTCAAGGATATAAATTAACTACCAACAACAGAATGGAATTGCTTGCTGTTATTAGGGCTTTAGAAGAAGTTAAAACTAATAAACATAAGATTAAAATATATTCTGATTCTAAATATGTTGTAGAGTCAGTTGAGAAGGGATGGATCTGGAATTGGCAAAAAAAGAGTTTCAAGAATAAACAGAATGTAGACTTGTGGAAAATGTTTATCCCCTTACATAAAAAGTATGATGTTAAATTGATTTGGGTTAAAGGCCATGATGGTAACAGAGAGAATGAAAGATGTGATTTTTTAGCTAATTCTTGTCAAGAAGATGTCTTAATTGAAGACATAGGATATAAACCTTAAACTATTTAAAAGAAGTAGCTGCACCTATTATACCGGCATTATTTCTGTTTTTAGCTGGAATAATTTCACATTTAGATTTTAAGTTTGATTCAAATTCGTTAAAATATTTACTTATTCCACCTCCAAATATAATTTGATGAGGAGAAAATAAAAACTCAATATACTCTATGTATTCAGTAAAACGAGCCGACCACTCTTTCCAAGATAAATTTAATTTTTTTCTTGCAAGGTTTGAAGCATACTTCTCAGCAGAGTCACCATACATCTTCAGATGACCAAGTTCAAAGTTTGGAATAAGTTTACCGTCTATAAACATAGATGTGCCAAGTCCAGTACCAACCGTTATTACAAGAACTGTTCCACTTTTTACTACTTTAGGGTTTAAAGCAATTTCAGATAATCCTGCAGCATCGGCGTCATTAATTGCCTTACATCTTAGATTAAATTTCTTATGAAATTTTTTTTTCAAATTTAGTCCAATCCATTTCTTCTCAATGTTAGCTGCAGAATAAATTTTATTTTTTTTTACCACACCTGGAAATCCACATCCAACATTTCCATCCCATTTTAGTTCGTCCAAAATATTTGATTTAATACCATCAAAAATTTTTTTTGGAGTTGGCTTGTTTGGTGTTGTAAATCTTATTTTTTGAGATAATAATTCACCTGAGTCAATATCAACAATTGCTCCCTTGACGCCTGAACCTCCAATATCTATTCCTAAAACATTCATTTTATTATTTTCAATTTAGCAAAATTTAGAAGTAAAGTCTTTTCTCCCACATTTTTAAATTTAACAATTGCTTTATTTTGATTGTTTTTCATATCAAGTTCTAAAATTTCACCAATACCAAAATTTGGATGTCTTACTTTTAATCCTATCTCCAAATCACTTACTAAACTGGACTTAAATGATATATCTTTATTAGAAACCTTTTTCAAAGGTGACAAATTCCTGAACCTTTCTTTTATAACATTTTTTACAAATGATTTATTTGTATTTCTAACTTCACCGTCAATGCATATGGGTGATATTTCCTTTATAAATCTGCTTTTTTCACAGTCTTTCAATAGACCATATCTATACCTTGTCTTTGAATAAGTTATGTAAAGTTTTTTCATGGCTCTTGTTATAGCAACATAAAATAACCTCCTTTCCTCTTCTAGATCTTCTCTTGATGAAATCATCATTTGAGAAGGAAATAAGTCTTCCTCAACACCAACAATAAATACTACCTGGAATTCAAGTCCTTTTGCCATATGAATAGTCATAAGGGAAATGAATTCTTCATCTTTTTTGTCTTCTTGATCTTGATCCGTCATTAGGGATATTTCTTGCAAGAAATTACCCAATCCTTTTTCTTTATTTTCTTCATTGTCAATATACTCATTAATGGAGTTTAGTAATTCTTGTACATTCTCATAACGACTAATTCCCTCAATACTTCTATCATCCCAGAGTTCCTTTAGGAGACCTGAGTTAGATGCTATGTGTGATGCTGAGGAATGTGCATCATTATTTTTTGAAAAATTTTTAAAAGAGATTATTAAATCAACAAATGGAATTATGAGATTTGATATTCTTCTATCTAAATATTGATTTGGATTAGATATAATATCCCATAAGCTTTTTTGCTCCCTATTAGAGGATGTAATTATTTTATTAACAGAAGTTTGTCCTATACCTCTTCTAGGATAATTAATTATTCTCCTAAATGACTGTTCGTCATTTTGATTTATGGAAAACCTGAGATATGCGAGTAAGTCCTTAACTTCTTTTCTCTGGTAAAATGATAAACCGCCATATACTTTGTATTTTAATCCTATTCTTCTTAATGACTCCTCAATCGATCTTGATTGACTGTTTGTTCTATATAATACTGCAAAATTTGAGTTTGTTAATTGATTTTTATTTTTTTCCTCAAATATTAAATTTGAAACCATTTTACCTTCATCATTGTCTGAAAAAGATTGCTTTAGTGAGATTAGTTGTCCTTCTTCGTTATCAGTCCATACTTCTTTACTTATCTTTGATTTATTTTTATCAATTACAGAATTCGCTGCTTTTACAATAGTCTTAGTTGATCTGTAATTCTGTTCAAGCTTAACAGTCTTCAACTCATCGAAATCATCTTCAAATTTTAGTATATTTCTAATTTCAGCACCTCTAAATGCATAAATTGATTGGGCATCGTCTCCAACCACAAAAATATTTCTATGAACTGCTGCTAATTTTTTAGTTATCAAATATTGACAATAATTTGTGTCTTGAAATTCATCAATTAAAACATGACAGAAAAGTTGTTGATACTTATTTAAAACATCAATATGTTCACTAAACAGGATGTTGGTATTAAATAATAAATCATCAAAATCCATAGCATGAGACTTAAAACACCTATTAGCATAAATTTTATAAATTTCTGAAATTTTGGGTCTTAATGCGGAAGCGTCCTCTTCCTGAAGTATTGGATTATTTGCATAATCAATATAAGATATTAATCTGTTCTTTGCATTAGATATTCTATTGTAAATAAAGTTTTCTTTATAAATTTTTGGATCAAGGTTTAACTCTTTAACGATTGACTTTATGAGAGATTTAGAATCCTGTGTATCATAAATGACAAAGTTTGGCGGGTAGCCTAACTTATAACCCTCAGACCTTAAAATTCTTGCAAAAATTGAATGAAAAGTTCCCATCCATAAACTTCGAGCTTCTGTTCCAACAATTTTCTCAATCCTATCTTTCATCTCCTTTGCCGCTTTATTTGTAAAAGTTAAAGCAAGAATTGAGAATGGATCAACGTTACTATTAATCAAATGAGCAATCCTATAAGTCAAAACTCGAGTCTTTCCAGATCCTGCGCCGGCTATAACCAGACATGGGCCATTTTCATGAACTACAGCCTCTCTTTGATTTTTATTTAAATCTTGTAAATATTTCATCATAAAAATAACTAAGTTAATCTAATACTTAATTGATAAAAAAATTAATTAGTTTTGAAAAAAAATACTATGGAATATAATACCACAAGAAGCCATTTAATTCTAAGAGAGTATGGAAGAAACTTTCATAAACTAGTAGATCACATCAAAGGAATAAAAGAGAAAGAAAAAAGGAATGAATTATCAAAAACTTTAGTTGATATGATGAGGGTTACTCAACCTACTTTTAAAGAGCAGTCTGAAATCGAAGCTAAATTATGGGATGACTTGTTTATTATGTCCGATTACTCCATTGATGTAGATAGTCCTTTCCCCAAACCTGAAAAAAAATCAAAAAATAATGTCTCAAAAAGATTGGATTATCCAAAAAATAAAATAAGATTTAGACACTATGGAAAAAAGGTTGAACTATTAATAGAAGAAGCTTGCAAACTAAAAAAAGAAGAAGATAAAGAAGCTGCAGTAATTCACATTGGTAAGATAATGAAGTCATTTTTTAGTATGTGGAATAAAGAATCAATAGATAATAAAGTAATAGTTGAAAATATAAAAGAGCTTTCGAATAATAAACTGTCAATTGATATTGAAAAAGTTACTGATCTAAATCTCTTTTATAAAGCTACCAAAGAAAGGGGATCAAAGAGTTACTATACAAAAAAATATCATAAACCTAATAGACCTTTTAGAAAAAAGAGAATGAAATGAGTTCATTCAGAATCTTAGGTGGAAAAAGTTTAAAAGGCGAAGTCAAACCACAGGGTGCAAAAAATGAAGCACTTCAAATTTTATGTGCTGTGTTATTATCCGATGATGAAATTACAATTGAAAATATTCCAGATATTAAAGATGTTAATTTACTAATTGATTTATTGAATGGAATGGGCGTAGAAGTCATAAAAGTTGATGATTCAACCTACAAATTTCAATCTAAGAATATAAATCTATCTTATACAAAGACTCTTGATTTTTTTGAAAAGTCCTCAAAAATAAGGGGTTCAATAATGCTAATGGGACCCTTGATTGCAAGATTTGGAGCTGCATATATAGCTAAACCTGGAGGCGATAAAATAGGTAGAAGAAGAGTTGATACTCACTTTATTGGGCTACAAGCTTTAGGAGCCTGTTTTACTTTTGAAGAAAAGAATTCCATTTTCAAAGTATCTGCAAAAAAACTCATAGGAAAACATATTCTCCTTGATGAAGCATCTGTAACAGGTACAGCAAATATAATAATGGCAGCTTCTCTTGCCGAAGGAGAAACAACAATATACAATGCTGCCTGTGAACCATATATACAGCAATTATGTAAAATGTTGAAATCTATGGGGGCAAAAATAAGAGGTATCGGTTCTAATTATTTAAAAATTGATGGCGTATCATCCTTATCAGGGACAAAACATAAAATTTTACCAGACATGATTGAGATTGGAAGTTTCATTGGTCTGGCGGCAATGACAAAATCTGATATAAAGATTAATGATGTTAGTCTTGAGAATTTAGGAATAATCCCTAAAACTTTCCAGAGACTTGGAATAAAAATGAATATTAAAGATGACTCTATACATATTCCACCTCAAGAGCATTATAAAATAGATCCTTTTATTGATGGTTCAATAATGACCATATCAGATTCAATTTGGCCAGGGTTTTCACCTGATTTACTAAGCATTGCATTGGTTACATCTATTCAAGCAAATGGAACTGTTTTAATTCATCAAAAAATGTTTGAGAGCAGATTATTTTTTGTTGACAAACTTATTGATATGGGAGCTCAAATAATTTTATGTGATCCTCATAGAGCTACTGTTATTGGTCTGAATAGGAAAATACCACTAAAAGGAATTAAAATGTCATCCCCTGACATTAGAGCTGGAGTTTCACTACTAATAGCAGCTCTTTCTGCTGATGGGGAAAGTATAATTGATAATGTTGATCAGATTGACAGAGGATATAGCAGTATAGATTCTCGGCTAAGATCCTTAGGAGCAGATATTGAAAGAATTTAGAACTTTTTTCTTAGTTGGGAGATAGAATACATAGGGCTATCAAGGATAAATAAGTCCATTATAAAAGTCGGAATTCCTTCGACGACAGCATAACTTTGTAGCGAAACTTTTGTCCTCTCTTTATCTATACTCTTAAGAATCCAAATAGATCTTGACTCTTTGATCCTTATTAATTTTTCATTAATTGGAATGAGATCTGGATACGAGTTCATCTCAATAATAATTTCATCATTTTTTTTTGTTATAACAGCATCTGAAACTAAATCTCTATTTTTTAGAGGCCAATTCATATCAACAACAAAATAGACATACATTAAAGTATCTGTTTTTTCTAATATTTCTGAAGAATTAAGCTTATACATCCATTTATATGAGTTATCAAAATCAATTATGGTATTAAAAATTTTATCAATCTCAGAATTGATTGTTGTCTCTGCCAAATACTCTTTTGTATTATTATCTATATTACGAATATATACTTTTATGCTATCTTGATTTTTTCTTAAATCCCACTCATTATAATTTAAACCAAATATATTGAAATGAAGAAATGATAAAAATAGAGCGATTAAATTCAATATCATATTTTATAAATTTGTTAAATTGAAATAATTTAAAAAATAAAGTTAGAAATGCTAAGTTTTCTATCACTAATTTTTCTTAATATTAATCCACATTTACTAAACGTAACAGATAGTCTACCGACAGATACAACATCTGTTAATACTGATCATACGTTGTTTAAAAATGATAGTTTATTTTTAGATAAAATTCAAGCGACTCCTATAAAAATTATAAGCTTCAATGTAAATAATAATGAAATTTTTTCTAATAACGGATTTAGTAATATAAAAATAAATGAAAGAGATTCTCTTTCGATTGTTCTACAAATAAATGATGATGCTGAAAATTTAGTATTCAATTATTATTTTAATGATAACCCTAATTTAAGAAATATAGATAACGGAAAAATTCTTTTTGATAAGACTAGTAAAAGAGTATATTTCGATTTCATCCCCGATAATGATCAAGCATTAAACAAATTTTTGACCTGGAATCTATTTATCTATTCTAAACTAAATAATTTGTATAGATACAATTTACTTATAGAAATAAATAATCTTGAATACCCTCCAAGAATAATTAATAAACAGATAGATAAAATAATAAGGAACAAATATGAATTCAATTACTCTCCGGTTATTAGTGATGGGGGAAATAATTTAATATTTAATCTAGATACTGATGCACCTATTGATTACTTCGATCCTATCACTGGTCAAATAGATTGGAAAATTGATCCAAATAATATCAAAGAACTTGAAAAAATTTATGAATTTAAATTAGAAGTTTTCAACCAAAGTAAACCTGAGCTTTCTGATGTAGACAGTTTCAAAATTATTTATTCGGAAAATAATTTTGCTCCAATTTTTGGTAAGATGTCAAAATGGATTGTTGAAGAGGGAAAAACATACGAATATAAGTTACCTGTAGATGACCCAAATGTTAGTGACTCTATAATTATTGAGAATATTGGTGCTCAATTACCAAGGGGAATGAAGTTGGATAACCCTAAAAAAATGTTGCTTTTTGAGGTTGATTACGACCATGTTGAAAAAATAAATTCCACACAAAATTATGACCTACAAATAAAAGCCACCGACTTATCAGGATTATCATCACAAGTGTCAATATCCGTTGTGGTAATGAGCACTCTTAACCCTCAAAAAGTTCAAGAAAAAGTTTCTGAATTAATTTCAGAACTTGAATTACAACAAAATGGACTTGAAGAAATAAATAATAATTTAAAATGGATAGAAGCTTCTTCTAAAAATAATAGAAAATTAAGAACACTAGGGGCCGCTGGAATTACTTTTTTAGGATCTGTTATGGGTATACTTTCTACAAATGTTGAGATAATAAGAAAAGCAGGAGCAGCAATTGGTGCTAGTGGTGCTGTTTTATCTGTTATTAATGAGGTCCTATCAAGGGATGATAACGAGATCAAAAATCTATTAAGAGAAACTATAAAATTACAGTCAAATGTTAAAGTAAAGTATGACAGATTAAGTTTTTATAAGAATTCAAAAAATCCAAGTGATTTTCAAAATCAAGAAATTGATTTATTAATAAAGACAATTGAAAACGAAAGAGAAACCTTAAATAAAAATCTATTTACAATCTCAGAAAATTATAAAATAATTATATCTGAGAAAAGAATTCGTAATATGTTAAGGAAAAAGGTTTTAAATTAACCAAAAATGCTCAATACAAAAACTCTTCATCCAATTAGAATTAATAATCTAAAAAGAATTGGACGAGATAATGATGGTGGCTATATAATTCCAAAATTAATTATTGATAAATGTGATGGTCTTTTATCTTATGGTATTAATAAGGATTGGTCATTTGAAATTGATTTCCTGAAAAGAAAAAAAAATATTAATGTTCATTGCTATGATCATACTTTAGACTTACTCTCATTATTAAAATTTACTTTTAAATCAATACTTCTTTGTTTTGTATATTTAATTATATTAGATAAAATAAGACTTAAGAAGTCTATTTATGGGTTATCGATAATTAAGAGTTATCTTAATTTTTTTACTGATTCAACAAAACACTTTAAAAAAAGAATATGGAATGTTAACAAAGGAAATAATGTAACTGTAAAGAAAACAATAAATAAAATTTATTCGGAAGGTTCAAAAAATATTTTTATTAAGATGGACATAGAAGGAGCAGAATTTAAAGTTTTAGAAAAACTTGATTACTCTAAAGTAAATATCCTTGGACTTGCTATTGAGTTTCATGATATTAACTTAAAAGAAAAAGAATTCAATAGAATAATTATTTATTTGAAAAAAATCTTTTATGTAGCTCATGTTCATGGAAATAATTACAGTAAAATTGATAATATTTCTAAATTCCCTTCATCTGTCGAGATTACATTCATTAATAAAAAACTAGTAAAAGGAAAAATCAAAAAATCAGAGAAAATATATCCAATAGAGGGTCTTGATCAACCTAATAAACATTCTAAACCTGACATCTATCTTTCTTTTAATTGAAATTTGTTCATAAAAATAAAAAATAATATAAATTGTGGAGTCGGCGGGATTCGAACCCGCGTCCAGATATGGAAATAATATTCCGTCTACACGCTTAGATAATTTTTAATTTTCGAGAAAGAGCAGGAAAATATCAACCAACTTCTAACCTTATCTATTTAAATTTCCATATATAATTATAGAGAAGAATATATGTGAGATCCTCTTATGACATCATATAATTAACTGAAGATCAAAGCTAAAAATGATGTGGTTATTTAAATTCTTTGAATTTAAACTGCCATAGCGTAATCGTATTTACGTTCGCCGTTTATAAAAATTTGTATTTAGTCACGGATGTTTACTTCACCCGACATGCAAAAATAAAATTTGTCATACTGTCAATTCCAGTCGACCCCAAAAAACAAAGAACAAAATTGTAGCGCAAATCTAATTTATTTAATTTAGATACGTGGAAAAATATGTAGTATCGGCTAGAAAGTATAGACCAACAAAATTCCAAGATGTTGTTGGACAAGACCATGTAACAACAACACTTCAAAATGCTGTAAAAAATAATAAAGTTGCTCAATCCCTACTATTTTGTGGTCCAAGGGGTGTAGGTAAAACTACTTGTGCTAGAATATTAGCTAATAAAATAAATAACTTTGATTTTACAAATCCACTTGAAAGCTCAAATAATTTTAATATTTATGAATTGGATGCCGCATCAAATAATTCTGTTGATGACATAAGAAATCTTATTGAACAGGTAAGGTATCCGCCTCAGTCAGGAAAATTCAAAGTTTATATTATTGATGAAGTTCATATGTTATCTAATGCTGCATTTAATGCGTTTCTTAAAACTTTAGAAGAACCACCATCATATGCTATTTTTATTTTAGCTACAACTGAAAAAAATAAGGTTATTCCAACAATAATCTCAAGATGTCAAATCTATGATTTTAATAGAATTGAAATACCTGATATAAAAAATAAATTATCTGAAATTTTAGAATCAGAAAAAATAAGTTTTGAAGATGAAGCATTGCACTTAATTGCAAGAAAGGCAGACGGAGCACTGAGGGATGCTCTATCTACCTTAGATCTTATAAAAACATTTATAAAGGAGCCTATAATTAAATTAGAAGATGTAACAAATAATTTAAATATTTTAGATACTGATTATCTATTTAAAATATCTCGCTATATAAATGTTGGAGATATGACGAAATCAATAATGTTACACAACGAAATTATAAGCAATGGTTTTGAAAGTATTAGTCTATTGTCTGGTTTGACAAACCATTTCAAAAATCTTTTATATGCAAAAAATGAAGAACTTGTTGATTTAATGGATGTATCTGAATCTGAAAAATCAAAATATGTTAATCAATCTAAAGAGTTATCAAATTCACTTATAGAATCAGGAATAGAAATATTAAATGATTTTGGAATTAAATATAGGCAATCAAATGACCACCGAATTCATACTGAAATCCTCTTACTAAAACTATGTTCACTGAATAAAAAAAAAACTGAAATAGTTAATGTTGAATTTCCAAAGGAGAAAAATTCAATAGAAATAAAAGAAGTTAATAAAGAAGTTAGCTCTAGCAAGGAAACAAAGGGTTTTATAACTAAGAAAGATGAGATTATTGAAAGGAATACTCCAAACTTAAGAAATATATTAAACGAACAAAAAACTGAAAGAAAAGAAGTCAAAGAAGTTGATCATAAAAATGATATTTCCAAAGACAGTTTTGAACTTAATGAAAATAATTTAAAAGACGCTATTGAGAAATTTAGAGAAAGTTTAAAAATTAAAAAGTCGGAAAAAGCAGTTCTCAAGAGACAAATTTCCCTTAAAAACGAAACCATTTCTTTATCTCTTGAAAATGAGTTAGAACTATCAATATTTGAAGATTTAAAAAATAAGTTTCATGCTTTTCTCAAAAAGAAATTTAATAAAAGCATAGAGATCGTAACAAATGTAAATGTTAAAAAGAAAGAAAAAACAATCTATACAAATAAGGATAAGTTTGAATTTTTATCAAAAAAAAACTCAAACCTTGAAGAATTAAAGAATAAACTAGGTTTGGATTATGAGTATTAAACATCCCATCCTTCTCTGTAAGATCTTGTTACAAACCTATTTGCAGCATTATAATTTGTAATTTTCATAGATTCTCCATCCCATAATAATTTCTTTCTACCTGGGTAAAATGAAGAGCCTTTTTTATTTGTATTCATTTCCATATAGCTCCTTATAGCTATATTTCCCATCAATACTGTCTCAGTCATAGGACCAGAATAATCAAAAGAAGATGTTAAGCTTTTATGTTCATTACTATTAAAACCTGCTTTACAAGCAGCTGTCCATTTCGATTGATGACCAAATTCATTTCCTGGTTGATTATCGGTATTAAACTCGATAGTCTTTTCTCCCTCTACATACAATTTAGGTGTAAAACCATATACTCCAGTGGTAATAATTCCTTTAGATCCAATCATCATAACACCGTTTGCACTATTAGGAGTTCCTAAAGAATCTTTTGCAGGAATCAAATCAGGATGGGGAGGCCTAAGACCACCATCTAACCATCTCATCTTTAAAGGTGATTTATTTTTTTCAGTTGCGTTAAAGTCTAAGGTTACAGATGATGATGGGGGAGAACCCTCTGGAATATATTCAGGACTCCACATATTTATAAATACTTGACCAACACTACACTCAACTCCTGTAGGGTAATTTAACCCTAATGTCTTGAAAGGTACATCAATTATGTGACACCCCATATCCCCTAATGCACCTGTACCATATGCCCACCAACCTCTCCAATTAAAAGGATGATATGCATCAGAATATGGAATTTCTGGGGCAGTACCGAGCCACAAATCCCAGTCTAGATGATCTGGAGAAGATGACCCAGAAGGTTTAGGAACAGGAATACCTTGAGGCCAGACAGGTCTATTAGTCCAGACAAATACCTCATCAACAGTACCAATCTTACCATCATTAAACCACTCTTGAACTTTGGTCATACCTGAGTTAGAGGCTCCCTGATTTCCCATTTGTGAAACAATTTCATTTTCTCTAGCCATCTCTGTTAAAATTCTTGCCTCTCTAATATTATGAGTTAAAGGCTTTTGTACATATACATTGATTCCTCTTTGCATCGCAGCAATTGCTTGGATAGCATGCATATGATCAGGTGTTGATATGGTAACAGCATCAATGTCTTTTACTTTATCAAACATCTCTCTATAATCTTTAAAGAACTGAGCTTTAGGAAATCTATCCCTTGAAGTTTTTGTGTATTCTCCAGAATCAACATCGCAAATTGCGACAACATTTTCTTTACCTTCATTGGATGCATTCCACAGATCAGAGGTACCTTTTCCTCCGATTCCAATACCTGCTAAATTTAACTTATCACTTGGTGAAATATAACCAACCCCACCAAGAACATGTCTTGGAACGATGAAAAAGCCTGACATAGCTAATGAAGTACTTTTAATAAAGCTTCTTCTTTTTTTAAGAGTTTTATTTTTTTTTAACGACATATATCTTTAAAGTTTAAAGGACTTTAATTTATTAATTTTTTTCTTAACTTAATAGTCCATCTTGAATTAACCAAAATAAAATGAAAAATTTCAAGCTTTCCTTGATGATGTTCCTCCAATATTTTATATGGGGTGCGTGGTACGTAACGGCTGGAACTTACATGGCAAAGATTTTAAATTCGTCCGGTGAAGAAATTGGATCTGCTTATAGTGCATTTGCCGTAGCTGCTATTTTTTCACCCTTTTTTGTTGGATCAATAGCTGATAGATACTTTTCTGCACAAAAGGCTATGGGGGCTCTACATATAGTCGGTGGTTTACTCCTAATTTATGCTACCGAAATTTCTTCATCTTTCCTATTTATCCTTACTGTTCTGATTTATTCACTTATGTACATGCCCACCGTTGCACTTTCAAACAATATAGTATTTGCTAATGTCAGCGATTCTGGAAAAACTTTTCCAGTAATAAGATTTTTTGGAACGTTTGGATGGATTGTTGCAGGTTTTATAATAGGTAAACTTCAACTTGAAAATAATATTACAAGTATTGCGTACACTTTCTACATAGCAGCAGGAGCATCAATTCTTCTTGGTTTATTTTCTTTCTCACTTCCAAATGTGCCTCCAAAAGGTGAAAGTGGTAGCTCTCCTCTTGGATTGGAGGGTCTTGTTTTACTAAAAGACAAATCATACCTTATATTTTTTATATCTGCAGTTTTAGTATGTATTCCTCTTTCTTTTTACTACTCATTCGCTAATGTTTTCTTAAACGATTTGGGTATGGAAGGTGCAGCAGGAAAAATGATATATGGCCAAATATCAGAAGCTATATTCATTCTTGCTATTCCTTTTCTATATTATAGGTTAGGAGTCAAAAATATTCTAATAATAGGTATTGCCGCATGGGCACTAAGATTTTTCTTCTTTGCTAATGGTGATTTAGAAGCATATTATTGGATGATAATTTCGGGAATTTTACTTCATGGAATTTGTTATGACTTCTTTTTTGTTACTGGTTATATGTATACTGAAAATAAAGCAGGTGAAAAAATTAAAAATGCTGCACAGGGTTTATTTACTGTTGCAACTTATGGAATTGGAATGACGATTGGGTCTTGGTTTTCTGGAATTATCACAGACAGTAATACGTTAGAAGGAATTAAAAATTGGGGAGATATATGGATGGTTCCTGCATATATCTCAGGTGCAGTTTTGCTATTTTTGGTTGTATTCTTTAAAGAAAAAAATAAATAAATCATGCAAAAAATTTCAATGTTAGGATCGGGTTTTATAGGTAGGTTTTATACCGATTCTCTACATGGATATAGAAATAAGGACAGTGTTGTTTCTATTTATTCTAGAAGGGAAGAAAGTGCAAAAAAATTTGCTGAAGATTATAAAGTACAACACTGGACTACTGACATGGAAGAATCAATATCAAGACCTGAAGTTGATGTTGTTTGCATATCTCTTCCAAATAATTTGCATGAAGAAGCAGTTCACCTGTGTTGCAAACATAATAAGGCAGTAATATGTACAAAGCCACTCGGTAGAACAGCAGAGGAGGCCAAAAGAATGGTTGAAGCTGTTGAAAAAGCTGATATTTTTGCTGGTTACCTTGAAGATTTATGTTATACCCCAAAGTTTCTCAAAGCTCTTAAAAGTGTAAAAGCTGGGAGTCTTGGAAAAATAATTTGGACAAAATCAAGAGAAACTCATCCAGGTCCTCACAGTGAATGGTTTTGGGATAAAGATCAAGCAGGAGGTGGTTGTATATTAGATCTAGGATGTCATTGTATAGAAATTAGTAGAAACTATATAGGAAAAGATATCAAACCAATTGAAGTTATGTGCTGGGGTGATACTCAGGTCAAACCGATAGATGCTGAAGACCACGCAATTGGTCTAGTAAAATATGAAAATGGAGCTATCGGTCAATTCGAAGTAAGTTGGACATTCAGAGGTGGTCTTGACCTTAGAGATGAAGTAATGGGTACTGAGGGAACTATTTGGATTAACTCATTCTTGAGAACAGGTTTTGAAATGTTTACTACTGGAAAAGGTGGAGACTATGTAGCAGAAAAGGCAGAATCAGATTCAGGCTGGATCTTTCCAGTTGGTGATGAACTAAATGAATTAGGTTATAATCACATGTTTGCTGATATGTTCGATAATCTTGAAAAGGGTGAAGCACCTGCTGAAACATTTTATGATGGATATATTGTCAATGCTATTATTGACGCATCATACAAATCGATAAAGTCCAAAAAGTGGGAAAAGATTAAGTTAGATATGTGGAGAGGGAGAGAAGGTGTTGAAAAAATAAGTTCATTAGACAGCTATGATGATAAATACTACCTTGTAAAGGAGGAGGTTACTCATTATGGAGATAAAAAACTAATTTTGAAGAGTAAATCTGATGGAAAAATAATTGAAAAAATTATAAAAGATTAAATCTTCTTCTGAGTAGTACCCTATCTGAATTATTTCCTTTATTTATTTTTTTTAGACCCTTTAGCTGTACACCAAAAAGTTGTGATACCTGCCATAAACTCTGATCACTACTTTTAAAATAAGACTCTACTCTACCCCTCTTTCTTTTTTTTGAAAAGTAGTACGGAATACCAGGAATAATTTTGTGTGTGTTATCTACCTCATTATATGTCACGAACATTTTTTTTGATATACCATAGGTTTTAATAATACTTTCCATCTCATCAGTTGAGTCTGCCATTAGAGCTGGTAAATTATTAAGGATTATAGTTCTTTTTGATATTAGGTTTTTAACTTTTATATCAATTGATGAACTAATTTTAGACTCAATAAAATCTTTTACCTTACCAACATCAAAAGAACTTATTTTTTGATTTAAATATTCTATATCAACTGGAATAAGAAATGAATACTCCTTGTCATTTGGAATTTCATTTGATGTGATCCATCTATTCAAACTCTTTAGTTTTTCATATTCAATTGAAAGAGCTGAGGAAATATCATCCAAACTATTAAATAATTGATTCTTATAAACAGAATAGGTCTTATTATATGATTTATTCTCAACAAAATCCTGAAATGCGACTTTATGAGCTAAAAACTTAATAATATACCAATGTGTTTCTTTGTCAATATCTAATCTTTTTGCACCGTAAAGCTTCGGATCAACTTTCAGTTTAGCCCCACTTAAACCTTCTAGGTATGATAAAATTGAAAATATCCAATTCTCAAAAATAAAATTACTATTCTTGATATATCTTGCTGCGGCTCTAGTTGATGAAAAAATATTTTTTCTCTCGTCAATTTGACTATTGATATTAAGTCCATACTCCTTACCTGTTTCAGATTTAAATTGCCAGAATCCTACAGCATTAGAGGATGAGACTGCATCAGAAATTAAAGCCGACTCCTGAACTGATAAATATTTTAATTCATCCGGTACATTTTCCTCCTCTAGAATATTTTCAATAATTGGAAAATAGATATTAATTCTATCTATAAATATTTGAAAATATTTTTGATTGGCATGTAACGCGTCAACCTCTATCTGAATGATTTTCTTAGCCTCAGGTTTTATATTTAAAAGAATATTATCTATCCTAATAGAGTTAGGGACCTTAGGTGAATTTTGAGATAAGACATTGTGATTCTTTAAAAAAATGAAAAAGAAAATAATTAATAATAACTTATTTTTCATTTTTTATAATAATAGTGATACCATCCCGTACCGGTAAAATCATTTTAGTGACCTGGTCATTATTTGCTACATACCTGTTAAAATCATCCATAACTTTTGTCAATCTATCATCCTTGTGCTTCTCTAAATCAATTACTTTTCCACTCCATAATACATTATCAACTAAAATTATTCCCCCTGGATTAACCATAGGCAAAACTTTATTGAAATAATTCTTATAGTTTTTTTTATCAGCATCGATAAATACTAAATCAAATTTTTCATCAAATTCTGATAAAATATTTAGTGCATTTCCAATCCTCTTAATAATTTGATTTTTATACTCTGACCTATTAAAAAATTCCGAGACTTTATCATTCAATGATCTATCTCTATCTATTGTTATTAATTCGCCTTTCTCATCTAGTCCCTCAGCCATACACAAAGCAGAGTAACCAGTGTAGGTGCCTATTTCAAGTATCTTTTTTGGTCTTTTTATTTTTGAAATCATACTTAAAAACCTTCCTTGAAGGTGCCCTGAAAGCATTCTTGGTTGGGGGACATTTTGGAGAGTGTAGTCGTGAATCTCCTTTAACAGGGAAGGCTCTCTATCTGAAAATATTTGAGAATAATCTTCAATTCTTTTGTCAAGAAAGTCCATAGTTCAAATTAAAAATTTATTCACAATTAATGTATCTTTAACTCAAATATATATAAATGAGATACGAAAGAATTGATAATTCGTTATTCACATCTAACAGAAAAAATTATATAAAAAAAGTTGATTCTGGTTCAGCGTCTGTTTTTATATCTAATGATGAACTACCAACAAATGCAGACGAATTACTTCCTTTTGTTCAAAATACAAACCTTTTATACCTTACTGGAATAGATCAAGAAGATACCTTTCTTATTTTGGCACCACAATTTCCAGATAAGAAAATGAGAGAAATTTTATTTATAAAAGAAACCAGTGAGGAAATAGCTATCTGGGAAGGAAATAAACTAACAAAAGAGGAAGCATCAAAAATATCTGGTATCGAAACTGTTCTTTGGAATGATCAGTTTGAAAATATTTTCCCCCTAATTTTAGCACAAATAAAAGATATCTATCTAGAAAAAAATGAACATATAAGATCAAAAACTAAAGTTGAAACGGCCCAGGATAGGTTTATCAAAAAAATTAAATCTGAATTTTCATCTCATAGTATAAAAAGATCATACCCTATACTCAGTGAATTGAGAATGGTAAAAAGTGATATTGAAGTAACCCAAATCCAAAAGGCTTGTGATATTACAGAATTGGGATTCAGGAGAGTATTAGGTTTTATAAAACCTGGTATTTGGGAGTACGAAATTGAGGCTGAATATTTTCATGAATTCTTGAATAATAGATCTAAAGGTTTTGCCTACCAACCCATAATAGCATCAGGGATAAATTCATGTTGCCTGCACTATAATACCAATAATATGCAATGTAAAGATGGAGATATGGTCTTGATGGATGTTGGGTCAGAATATGCAAATTACAGATCCGATATGACAAGGACTGTTCCTATTAATGGAAAGTTTAGTAAAAGACAATTACAGATATATAATGCTGTTTTAAATGTTAAAAATGAAGCAAATAAGATTCTTAGGCCAGGTACTTCTATTGATAAGTATCACAAAGAAATTGCAAAAATAATGGAGAGTGAATTACTTGACATCAAGCTAATTGATAAGACTGACATTAAGAAACAAAATCAGAAAAATCCAGCATATAAAAGATATTTTATGCACGGAACATCTCATCATCTTGGTTTGGATGTACACGATGTGGGTAATTTTTATGAAGATGTCAAAGCAGGTAATGTTTTTACAATTGAACCAGGTATATACATTAAGGAGGAAAAAATGGGTATTAGATTAGAGGACGATATACTAGTTGGAAATAATAATAACATCAACTTGATGGAGAAAATACCAATTCAACCAGAAGAGATAGAGGATATTATGAACTAACTATCCAATTGAAATTCTAAGAAAACTTTCAACTTTAAGATCTGAAGAAAATGATAAGATATACTTTTCTACAGACAGAGAACTGTCTTTTACAAAACTTTGACTCAGTAAAGTATTCTCTTTGAAAAACTTTTGAAGTTTACCCTGAGCAATTTTTTCAACAATATTTTCAGGTTTTCCCTCTTTTATTGCTTGCTCCTTACCAATCTCAATTTCCTTGTCAATAACTGATTGGTCAACTCCGTCTCTATTTAAAGAAATTGGATTCATTGCAGCAATTTGCATTCCGATGTCTTTACCAGCACTAACGTAGTCAACTGATTCAGTACCCGATAGTGATACGAGAACACCAAGTTTATTACCGGCATGAATATAGGGAACAATTTTTTCTCCAGAGATAGATTTATAGTCACTAATCTCTATTTTTTCTCCAATTTTACCAACAAGATTTGTTATGTGTTGAGCAACAGAAAGTCCATCGATATCAGCATTTAAAACATCTTCGATGTTGCTTAAGTTATTTGAGAATGAATGGTCGAGAATTTGGTTGCCTAAATCAATAAATTCTTCATTTTTAGCAACAAAATCTGTCTCACAAGTGAAAGAGAGTATAGAAGCCTTATCTTCTGATGAGCTTAGCTTGTATAAGACTATTCCCTCCGAAGTCTCTCTACCAGATCTAGCCTCAGATACTTTCTGGCCTTTTTTCCTTAATATATCAATTGCTTTATCAAAATCACCACCAGACTCAACAAGTGCTTTCTTACAGTCCATCATACCTGAACCTGTTTTTTGCCTTAACTCGTTAACCTCCTTTGCTGAAATTGTGACTGACATAACTTCTAATTTAGATTATGCTTTTTTTGATTCTTTAACCTTCTTCTCTAGTTCTTTTTTTTCTTTTGCCTCTTTTTCAGAAGCCTCTTTTTCCTGTTTCATTCTTAACTCTTCTTTCATCTTTTCTCTTTCATCCAGTCCCTCAGCAATAGCTTCGCTGATATAGTCTACAATTAAGGACACTGAAGTAAATGAGTCATCATTTGATGGGATTGCAAAATTAATTGAATTTGGATCAGAATTTGTATCTACCATCCCATATATAGGTATATTGAGCTTTTTTGCCTCTTGTACAGCAATATCTTCGTGATTAATATCAATAACAAAAAGTGCTGCTGGTATTCGATTTAGTGATGATATACCTCCCAATGCCCTTTCAAGCTTCTCTTTGTCTCTTGAAATCATTAATCTCTCCTTCTTAGAAAAATCTGAGGTGTAAGTATCTTGGTTTTCCAAGTTTTCTATCTTGGATAATTTTTTTAGTGATTTTCTAATCGTTGAGAAGTTTGTGAGCATACCTCCAAGCCACCTTTCAGTCACGTACGGCATATTTAGTTTTCTAGCTTTCTCAGAGACGTATGTTTTAGCTTGTTTTTTTGTAGCAACAAACATAATCTTCCTACCAGACTTGGCAATATTTTGAAGAGATGCAGCAGCAGTATAAGCACAGTCAATAGTTTTGTGTAAATCTATGATGTGAATACCATTATTTTCCATGAAAATATACTCTGCCATTTTTGGATTCCACTTTCTTGTCAAATGACCAAAGTGAACACCAGCCTTCAATAAATCTTTATGTTCTAGTTTTTTCATATTTTATCTCTTAACCCACTGGAATGCTCTTCTCGCTTTTCTTCTTCCATATTTTTTACGTTCAACCATTCTAGGATCTCTGGTTAGAAAACCTTCTTTCTTTAAAACAGGTCTATTTTCTTCATCATTTTTAACTAAAGCTCTTGATACTGCTAATCTAATTGCCTCTGCCTGACCCTTAAGCCCTCCACCGTGTATATTAACCTTGAAATCAAACTTACCAGAGGCATCAACCGATTTAAGTGGCTGCTCCACTATAAGCCTCAACAGTTCAGAAGAAAAGTATTTATCAAGATCAGAGTTATTTATTTTGAAAGAACCTTTACCTGGTTTCATGTATAGTCTTGCTACAGATGTCTTTCTTCTACCTACTGAACTTATATACTCCATATTAAATTTTTATTTCTTTTGGTTTCTGACCATCGTGTGGATGATTGGCGTCTTCATACACGAATAGGTTTCTAAATAGTTGTCTACCAAGTCTATTTTTAGGTAACATTCCTCTAACCGCCTTTTCAACAATAAACTTTGATGATTTTTTTTCCTTGAGATCTAATGGATTAATGATTTTTTGACCACCAGGGTATCCACTATGAGAGACGTATTTTTTATCTCTCCATTTGTTTCCTGTTAGCTTTATGTTATCAGAGTTAATAACTATAACATAATCACCACAATCCATGTGAGGAGTATATGAAGCCTTATGTTTTCCTCTAAGGATTTTGGCAACTTCTGATGCAAACCTACCTAAGATTTTGCCATCTGCATCTGCAACGAACCAATTCTTCACAATTGAATCTTTATTTAGATAAGATGTCTTAAAACTTTTTGAATCCATAAGTTTTTAAAAGTGAGCAAAAATAGATTTATTAATAAATAAAAACAATATTTAGCTAGTAAATATTATACGGAGGCAACTTCTTGTTTTTTAAGTATTTTTCTCAGTGATTTCCTCTTCCTTTTTTTATTTGGAGCAAGCTTTAGGTTAAATGAGAATCTAGAACCATCATTTATTTTAGATTTTAATTTAATTTTTGTTTTATGTCCCTCGATAATATGTTTTACAATTGCTAAACCTAAACCAGTTCCTCCTTTCTTCTTAGATCTGCTCTTGTCAATCCTATAGAATCTCTCAAATATTCTCTTTCTATCGTTTTTTGGGATTCCTATACCGGAATCTACGACACTAAGGTTTACAACCTTTTTTCTTTTTTCAATCTGGATTTCAATAGTTGAATTATCCTCCGAATATTTAATTGCATTACTTAATAGGTTTTTAAGGACCTGAAATATTCTGTAATAATCAGCTAACACAATAACAGACTTCCAATCTTTTTTTACAATAGAGACATTAATTTTCTTAGATAAAGCTACAGGCTCTATTTGCTCAACAGTCTCCTCAATTAATGGTACAATATCAAAAGCCTCCATTTTCATTTTAATCTCACCCGTTTCCATTTGTGATATTGTGAGTAAATCTTTAACAAGAAGATCCAGGTAGTCAAGACTTTTTGCTGCTTTTTTTAAAAACTTTTCTCTTATTTCCTTATCTGCATTAATATTATCTAATAATGTATGTACAAATCCTTGTGCTGAAAATAGTGGTGTTTTCAGCTCGTGAGAGACATCCTGTAAAAACTCTCTTCGAAAAGTCTCAAGTCTCTTAAGCTCGTCAATTTCAAGTTGCTTTAAACTTGCGTAACTATATATTTCTTGGTTAATACCTTTGAGAGGATTAATTTCTCTCAAAAGACTTGTGTCCGATTCTACTGTTTCAAAATCTTTATTCCTTATTTTTTCAAAAGAGCTATAAATTTCGCTTATTTTCTTATCAAACAGATTTTCAGTAATTATAGCAAAAAGCAGCGTAGAAGATGAAAAGGATATTATTGCAGCTGTCAAGAGGTTAATGCCTTCACTTACTCCAAGTAAAAGAGCTGTTAAAGTTGATATCACACCTACTATTAGACCAAATAATACAGAGACTGCCTTTGAGTTATTCATTTAATAAATTTACTTTTTTGAATAATTAAATCGAAATTCTTTTAAGCAAAAATTTTTGAGGTT
>MDTB01011958.1_pt1 | contig 21873 bp, 20 predicted proteins | sample 811161 | NCBI WGS metagenome assembly MDTB01 (sample SAMN05326650, study PRJNA326480) | marine metagenome | isolation source: seawater | place: Mediterranean Sea | collected 2009 | reverse complement strand
GTTGATTTATGGCATTTTTTGAATGCTGAATTAAAAAAAGAAATTTTAAATTTTGCTTCCTCGGATTTAGTTATTAAGACTGTTACAAAATATTTGGGTGTTTTTCCAAGATTAACTCAGTGTAATTTAAAATTAAATATTCCAAATAATGAAGAGCAAGCAGGAAGCCAGTTGTGGCATAGAGATGATTTTGGTTATAAAGGCCTTGATTTCTTTATAGCTATAACTCCTGTAGACGATGATAACGGACCATTAATTTCTATAAAAAAGAAAGATCCACTAAATATCTTCTATAGAGTTAGAAATGAAATTAAATCAAAAAGAACAGGTGAAAGAGGAAAAATTAGTGATGAATATTTTAATTATTTGATAGATAAGGATAATGATGAAAGTTTGATAAAACTAAAAGGAAATTCAGGAACTTGTTTGATTATTGACAGTTTTAGAAACTATCATAAAGGAGGATTTTGTAAAAAAAATTACAGAATTATGTTGAGACTTAACTTTATGACCGATGATAGTACAGCCGACTTTAACAAAAGCTTTTATATGAAAAAAGATAATTTTAAAAAAATAGTTGGCAAAAATGATTTTTTTTCAGAATATTTAATTAGAGATAAAGGAATATTTTATAGAAATAAAATTCCAAAAATGTTATTTTCTATGTATCACGCTTTAAGCATCAAAAAGTAATTAGAAATAATGAAAAAAAAAGTCGCACTTATAACAGGAATCACTGGAATGGTAGGTTCTCACTTGTTAGATTTTTTGCTAGAAAATACAAATTGGGATATTCATGGAGTTGTACGATGGAGAAGTAACTTAGAAAATATTGAACATCATCTGGATAAAATAAATAAAAAAAAAAGGATAAAACTATTTTATGCAGATATTAGAGATGTGTTATCCGTCCAAACTGTTTTTTCTAAATCAAAGCCAGATTATATTTTTCATTTAGCAGCACAAAGTTATCCCCAAACAAGTTTTAGTTCGCCACTTGATACAATGGAAACAAATATTCAAGGAACTACAATTATACTAGACTCAATTTTAAAATACTGCCCTAGATCAATAACACACATTTGTTCTTCTTCAGAAGTATTTGGCAAAGTAAAAAAAAGCCAACTTCCAATAAAAGAAAATTGCACTTTTCATCCAGCATCACCATACGCTATATCTAAAGTTGGCACTGACTTGATAGCAAGACATTATGCTGAAGCATATAAATTATGTGTAATGTCCACAAGAATGTTTACGCACACTGGCCCAAGAAGAGGAGATGTATTTGCAGAGTCATCATTTGCAAAACAAATTGCTATGATTGAAAATGGTCTAATACCACCTATAGTTAAAGTAGGAAATCTTAAAAGTTTAAGAACTATAGCCGATGTAAGAGACGCAGTAAGAGCTTATTATTTATTAGTAACAAAAAAACCTATTTCTGGAGCTTATTATAACATTGGAGGCACTTTTTCTTGCACAGTAGAATATATATTAAAATATCTAATTAAAATTTCTAAAAATCAGAACATTAAAATAAAAATTGACAAAGAAAGATTAAGACCTTTAGATGCGGACTTGCAGGTCCCAGACACAAAAAAATTCAACAAACACACCGGATGGAAACCAAATATAAAATTTCAAAAAACTATGAGTGATCTACTTGAGTATTGGAGAAAAAAAGTTTCTAAAGAAGGAAGAAATTTTTTAGTAAGATAAATCAGCATGCTTAAAATCAAAAAAACCAATCTTGACAAAGTAATTATCATAACTCCCCCAACAATTTTTGAAGACTTTAGAGGCAAGTATATTGAGACATATAATAAAAAAATTTACACAAACTCTGGTATAAAATTAAATTTTGTTCAAGATGATGTCTCTATATCAAAAAAAAATGTATTAAGAGGCATACATGGTGATAATAAAACTTGGAAACTAATTTCCTGCTTGCATGGAAAGTTCCTTCTTGTTGTTGTGAATAATGACAAAAAATCAAAAAAATATAAAAAGTATTTTTCAATAATACTATCTGAAAAAAACAGATTACAAGTTTTAGTGCCACCAAAGCATGGCAATGGTCATTTAGTTTTATCAGATAAAGCAATATTTCATTATAAGCAAACAACAGAATATGATAGGAAATCACAGTTTACCATTATGTGGGATGATAAAGATTACAAATTTAAATGGCCTATAAAAAAACCTATTTTATCTAAAAGAGATGGTTTAAAATAGAATTAGCTTCAGTTTTTCTTATACCAATCGATTGTTTTTTTTATACCATCATTAATATTAAATTTTAATCTAAATTTTATTAATTTTTTTAATTTTAATGTATCAATCTTTCTCACAGATATCATGATTGGTTTATTTTTTAAAAAAACTATTTTTTTTCTTAGATAATGAGATTTAATTATCTCAACTAAATCTTTTATTTTGACCTGACGCTCACTAGCAACATTGATTATATCAAATTTTTTAATTCTATTTTTTAACTTAAGAAGAATATCAATGAAATCATCTATAAACATAAAGTCTTTAATTTCTTTACCATTTCCCCAAACTTCAACTTTTCTATGATTTTCAAATTTATATATTAATGAAGGAATAACTTTTGCAACTGAAGGATTAAATTTGTCAAATGGTCCATACAAATTTGAAGGTCGAATGATTAAAATTTTAATTTTATTAGTATACATTTCGCTCACTTTCTCTGTGTAGATTTTCATCCACGAGACGTTATGGTATTTTTCAAAAAAAGTATAATTTACATCACGTTCATTCATTTTTTTTTTCGAGTCAGGATAAACAATGCTACTGCTTAAAAATATGAATTTTTTTACTTTATTTTTAGACGATGACTCTAAAATGTTAAGGTTCATGATTGAATTATCAAAAACAAATTTTAGAGAGTTTTTATTAATAATATTTGCACCTGCTGTGTACGCTGCACACATATATACTTCGTCTATATTTTTTGTAACTGAATTGCAAAAATTTAAATTTAGCAGATTTCCTTTTAAATATTTAACATTTTTGAATCTTTTGAATTTTTTATTTTTATAATACGTTGCATAAATTTTATTATTTTTATTTTTTACCATTTTAGAAATCAAATTTATTCCCACAAAACCTGACCCTCCTAATATTAGTATTTTCCTCATAGAGTTATTTTCTCTCTTATTTAAAAAAAAAATTATATTTTATATTTAATTTTTTTATATAGCTGTAAAGTTTTTTATCTAATTTTACAAAATTATTTGAATTCAAGTTATCATTAAGTTCATTTAAATTTCTCACCCCAATTAACGAAGATTTAATGGTTTTTTCTGACAATACAAATTTCAAAGCAATCTTTTCAATACTTTGATTTTTATTGTCATTTTCCTTAATTTTTTTTATACCTTTTTTCCAAAGATTTAATTGATTTATGTTCCAACTGTTTCTTATGTCACTTTTATGAAATTTAAAATCTTTTCTATTTATATTTTCAGTAAAAAAACCAAGACCTAAAATTGTTCTTGCAAATACATCCATTTTACTTTTTTTAATTATATTCATGATCCTTTTGTCATACAATCTATTGTCTAAAATATTGAAGTTACATTGAATTGAGTCAAATTTTGTCTGACGATTAATTTTTAATACATCATAAGGTGATTTTACTGAGACTCCTATTTGAGATATAATCCCTTTTCTTTTTAGATTACACATATATTCATATGATTTCATGATATTATATTCATTTAACTTTGGAGTATAAAAAAAAACTATATCTAAATAATCTGTTTTTAAATTTTTCAAAGATTGATTAATTTGTTTAGTAATTTTATTTACTGAAAAATCTAAATTTTCACCAAATCTATTAATTCCAACTTTTGTGGATAATATAATTTTATCTCTTTTGTTTTTGAAAACATTTCCTAAAATTGTTTCGCTATATCCGTATGCTGGTGAAGTATCATAAAAATTTATACCCTTATCGTATGATTTATTTAGAATTTCTTTTATTAATTTAAGAGAAATTTTCTCATAAAAATATTTTTTTTGCCTTTTATTTGATAACGACCAAGTTCCCAACCCGAGAACAGAGATCTTTTTCTCAGAATTATTAATCCGTCTATATTTCATTAGACTATATAGGAATTGCCAATTATTTTTGATACGCTTTCTTTATTTTCTAGTTTATTAATTGAATTTTTTTTTAAGTCTATGATTTTACAAGTATATTTTCCACTTCTATGTCCGTACCAAATAACTTCTCTTGCCCAATCGTCCCATGTTTCATAAACAAAATCAGATTTAATAATTTTTAATTTTTGTTTGCTTTTTTTAATACTAAATTTCTTATTTTTTTTGATTAATGTGTAACAATCAAATATATTATAACTTATAGATAATTCTTCATCTTGTTTTTCAAATGGACGTCTCATCATAGATTTGTTTAAATTTATGCAATCTAACAATATATTATTTATATACAGTTCACCTGTATTACAAAAATATTTTATACATTCCTCGTAGAACTGATCAAATTTGTTCTTTTTTAAAATTTTAATATATTCTAATTCTCCTGGGGGCCAAAAAATTCCAAGTGTTTCCTTATCTAAAATAAATTCAAAATTTCCTTTTGTTATTGATAAAGCATGATCTCTCAGAGATTTAATCACGCTTGCAATAGTTGAAAATTCTTTATTATTTTGTAATGCCATCAACTCTTCAAAAATATTTTTATAACTTTTTTTTTCTAATATTGATTTAAACATTATCGGTATTTGAAGAACTTTATTAAAATAAAAAAACTCACTTACAGATGCATATAATCTAGTTTTAATCCAGTCTTCTTTGGAAAGTGAGTTTGTAGATATTACTAACTCTTGTTTTTCTTTAATGCCATCTTTAGGGTCTTCATCTAAAGAACCATGAGGATTTACAATCGGTGTAAAAATTGTTTTAATTTTGTGTTTTTTTATATATTCATCTCTTGCCATCTCAGCATTTGGAAGAATTGAAAGATTATTAAATTGTATTCTATTATGTTGTCCAGATTTTATTATATCAGAGACTCCATCCGCAAAACTTTCATAAGTATCACCCGGCAAACCCAAAATAAACTCTGTATATGTAGTTATTCCGTCTTCGGTAAATCTTCTCTGTAACTCTTTATAGTCTTCGATAGATATATTATCCCTTTTTATTGATTTAAGCGTATGTGAGTCTACAGACTGCATTGCCAAAGTAACACCTTTGCTTAATCCATTATCAGCTAATAATTTTTGAACTTTATAAGCTCTTTCTCTTGCATTTTTTGTATTTTGAACAGACAGAACTTTTGGATAGCCATATTTTTTTTTATTTTTAACAGCTTTAAGGGCAATTTCATAATCCCTGGGTAGCATTCCAAAATTTGCATCACAACAGAAAATAAATTCTACTTTGTTTTTTGAAAACCAATCTAGTTCTCTAAAAACTCTATCTAATTCAATTCTAGAAACTTTGCTGTTAGTTGCGGATCCCCAATCACAATAGGCACAAGAAAAGGGACAACCTCTGTTTGTTTCCCAGCTCGCTAACCACCTCTCTTGCGGATTTTCTTTAATTAAGTTATCAAATATTCCACATAGATAAGGTGAGGGAGAATTTTCAAAACTTTTAAGTCTAACAAGATTTTTATTATTATAAAATTTATTACCTTTAAAAAAACTAATATTTGGCGTATCTAATAAGTTATTATTAGGAAATTCATCCAAAAGTTTTAATATAGTTCTCTCACCTTCTTGATGAATGCAGACATCTATAAATGGATTATCTCGTAAAAATTTTTCGGCTTTACCGTCTAGATTATCCGGGACCGATGGACCTCCAACAATAATAAATTTTTTTTTATCAATCTTTTTTATTTTTTTAGCAATCTCAAGCGTAATATTCTCATTCCACACATATAAACTAAAGAGAACAATATCTGATGAAATTAACTTATTAACGCACGTCTCAAATTCCTCTCTCTTATAAATAGTATTAAGAAAAGTTATTTTATCCTTGTCAATAGAGTTATGAATAAAATAGGCTTGCAACAAACCTATGGAGTATGGAAGATAAAACTGACCCGCAAAACCATTGTTTATTTGAGTACTTCCAACAATAAATTTTTTCTTACCCATTCAATATATAGTTATTTAGAGTTATAAAAATCACCATTCTCAATTAATAAAGTTGATTTAGAGTCTTTTCTATTTAATGCTTTTTTATATTCCTTTAAAATTTGGTTTGGGTTATTTAATTTAACAACATTTACTTCAGTTAAAATTTTTTTAAAAACCGATGTATAATCTTGAGTATGTTGAACCCCTCCATTAAGAGGTTTTTTAGCGCCTATAGATGTTCTTATTATCACTCTAGGTTTAAAAGTCTTATTTGAAAGAAATCTTAATTTATCTAAATGATTCACCAGTTGATTCATAGCTAAAATCAAAAAATCAAATCTAGGATAACAACTCACAGGTATATACCCCTGTAAAGCAAGCCCAGTTGAAATGCCCATTTGCACCTCTTCAAAAACAGGAAACTCAATTTTTTTACTTTTGTCAATTTTAGATAAAGTATTATAAATAGCATTACCTGAAAATCTAACAGATTGACCCATAAATATTACTTTCTTATTTTTTGAGAGGTACTTCATTGATCTTATAAGTTCATTTTTATATTTTAAACCTTTTTTCATATTTTTAAAATAATACCCAAGATCCTGTTCCATGATGAGGATAAATTCTTTTATACGTATAACGGACTATACCTTTTAATAATTTACTTTTTTTACCCCAAGCTAAATTTGTAGGAGTATTTGTACTTAAGTTATTATCTTCGACGATGAACTTTATTGGTAGTTTAAAATTTAAAGCATATTTATAACACTCATGGAAAACACCCGTTTCATAGGTCATGTCTCCTACAAATATAAAAACTTTATCTTTAAGTTTTTTTCTTTTTATTCCTAGAGCTATTCCTAGCCCTATTGGCAGCCCACCACCTACGATTGAAGACGATAAAAATTTATATTTCTTAAAATTTAAGCCCATACTTTTACCCTTTACAATTTCTTTGAGAACTGTTTTTTCTGGAACACCATGAAGCAAAGCATGGTAATGATTTCTCCAACTAGATATAACCCAGTCATTTCTTTTTATTTTTCTAAATATTCTAATAAGATCAACTTCATTACCACCAGATAGATGTATGGGGGCTTTTATTTTTCCAGACTCATAAATTTTTTTTACGTTATTTTCAAAATCTTTTAGTTTTTGTACTAATTTCATAATAAGTTTATACAATGATAATATTTTTGATATTTTAGTTATAACCGATATTCTAACTTGATTTTTAAATTTTACAAGTTACAAGCGGTCTATTTTAAGTCTTATCTGATTAGTATATTAAAAAATGAATAAAAATATTAAATTTAAGTTTTATTAGTAATAACAAATAGTAAAATGTTTATTTAAATGGAAAAAAATAGTTACAAATTTAAAGAATACACAAGTTTATTAATAAAAAAAAAAATTCTAGAAGTAGCAAAAGTGAAAAAGAAAGGTCATTTAGGTGGATCTTTTTCTGTATTAGATATTTTGGTTTCAATATTTAGCTCAAAGTATTTTAAATTAGCTAAAAAGGATTTTAAATTAAAACGTAACGACAAAGTAGTTTTATCCAAAGGACATACCGCTATAGCGTTATATGGGGTTATGGAAAAATTTAAAATTTCTAAATATTATAATCTTAATGATTTTAATTCTAAAAATAAATGTTTATTAGAACATCCAACTTTAACTAACAAGAATCCCGAAATATCTGTTGAAACCGGATCTCTTGGACATGGATTGTCAATTTCAAGTGGAATTGCACTAGCAAATTTTAAAAATAATAAAAAAAAAACTATATGTATTCTTGGTGATGGTGAATTGTACGAGGGCTCAAATTGGGAGGCATTATTTTTTATTTCATCAAAAAAATTAAACAACCTTTTAATTATTATAGATAGAAATAAATTATTAACATTGGGTTATACAGAAGATGTTGTAAGGATGGAAAGTTTAAAACAAAAATTTAAATCATTTAATTTCAATGTAATAGAAATTAATGGTCATAGTTACAAAAATTTAGAAAATTCTTTTAAAAAATTTTCTAAATTAAATATCAAATCAAAGCCTTTAATTTTAATTTGCAATACAATAAAAGGGAAAGGTATAATTGGTATGGAAAATACCCCATCAGTACATCATGGCCTACCAACAGAAAAAATTTTCAAAAAATCGTTAGAAAAAATAAGCGAACAAATTTCTAAATATGAAAAAATTTGATATAAGAGACTCAGTTTTCGAAGCTGTTAAAAAGTACTTTGATAAAAACAAAAATTGTTATTTTTTGTCAGCGGATCAAGGATCTTTTGGTTACAACATTTTAGTCAAAAAATTCCCAAAAAGAATAATAAATGTTGGTATTGCAGAACAGAATTTGATTGGTATTGCCGCGGGTTTAGCTTTAGAAAATAAAACTGTTTTTGTATATGCAATTTCCTCGTTTCTGTATTCTCGAGCTTACGAACAAATAAAATTAAATCTATGTTCAATGAATTTAAAGGTATGCCTTATAAGTAGTGGACCAGGATTTTGCTATTCTCCAGATGGTCCAACACATTATTCTTTGGAAGATATTTCTATTTATAATAATCTTCCTAATCTTAAAATTTATTCTCCATATGACAGAAAAACTAGCTTTGAATCTATTAACAATTTTTCAAAAAATAAAGGACCTGCTGTAATAAGGTGTGATAAAGGTTTGTTTTATGAACATAAAAAATCAAATTTAGACACCTGCGAAATAATAAAAGGAAAGAAAAATGCAATTATTGCACATGGAAATTTTGTTAATATTTTGTTCGATAAAAAAGATAATTTGATAAGAAAAAAAATAGGTCTCTTAGGAGTTAATAAATTAAAAGATTTTAATAAAAAAATTTTTTTTAATACAATAAAAAACTATAACAACTTATATTTTGTTGATGAAACTTGGCCAAATTCAAGCTTTGGTTTATATTTGATGAAAATAATCAATGATAAAAAACTAAAAAAAAAACTAATAATTTTTTCTCTTAAGGAAAAGTTTCATAAATATGGTGGTGGAAGAGATGAATTGTTAAAAAAAAATAATTTGAATGTTCATAGTATATTATCCAAAATAAAATAAAATGAGTATTAAAAAAATTTGTGTTGGATTTAATGATTTAAAAAAAAAAAATATTAAAAAAAGTACTTTTAATAAAATAGTTCATATTTGTATTAATAATAATGTTAGAACATTTGATTTAGCTGACAATTATTATAATGGGGATTTATTAAAATTTTTTGGAAAACTAGTTTCAAAATCAGAGAGAGATAATTTTTATTTAATAAATAAATTTCCATTAGTTAAAACTAAAAAAGATTTAGTTAAAAATTTAGATAGATCCTTAAAACTATTAAATTCAGATTACATAGATTTATATATGCCTCACTGGCCAAGTTCTTATTATAATCCTAGTGTATTGGCTAATTTTGCAACAGAGCAAATTAAAAAAGGTAAAATAAAAAAATTCGGTCTATCGAATTTTAATTTGGATTTAATTGAGGAATTTTTAAAATACTTTAGATATAAAATTTCGATTCAAACGGAAATTAATATTAATAATTTTTCTTATGTAAAAAAAACTATTCAATTTTGTAAAAAAAAAAATATCGACATATTTGCATATAGTATAAATAATAATTTTCCTCAAAATAATAGATATATCAAAAACATCTGCTCTAAAAAAAAAATATCTCAATATGAAATGTCACTTTACTGGCTAAAAAATTTTCAAAAAATTATACCAATTATAAGATCATCTAAAGAACTAAATTTAAAAAAGAATTTCAATATACTTAGAAATAAAACCTTAATAAAACAATCTAAAAAATTAAATTTAAAAAATTTTCAAGAAATAAAAATTTCAGATATTAAAAAAATTACATCAGAAGGTCGAAATGTTTATAATTCATTGTACGAAGCTTTAGAAAATAGATTTAATTTATTTCCTGGTCCAAAATTAATCGCTGAAGAGATAATACAACTTGGTTTAGTAAAACCATTTTATCTTAAAAAGGAAAAAGGTAGTTTTACTCTTTTATCTGCTCAAGCTCGATTTTGGGCCTATCAAATAGCTTTTAAAAAAAAAAAAACTATACCAGCAATAATTGTTAATTAATTCTTTTATGTAAATTTAAAATACGATACTCTTGATGCATAAGGAAACTTTTTTAATTCAACATTATTTAGTCCAATAGTTTCCATCAGAGCTAAAGTTTCTCCAGGTGCATCCGGATCATTTAATTCATCAAAAGCTATTATACTACCTTTAACTAATCTTGGCTTGATATATTCTAGAACTTTTTTTGTTGGTTCATAAATATCAAAATCAAAAAAAGCTAACGATATTATTGTATGTGGATTATTTTTTAGATATTTTGGTACTTCTTTAATTGCATCTCCCTTCACAATCTCAAATTTTTTTAAATGATTTAGTGGATTTAATTCTTCATGAGCTTTTAAAGTTTTTTCTAAAAATTCATGATGGTTTTTATGAGTAAACAAAGCATTTTTAATCATCATATCATGTGTGCCATCCTTTTTATGAACTTTTGGAAATCCTGAAAAAGTATCAAATGCAATAATTTTTTTATGACGGTTGAAAGGTTCAAATATTCCTCTTAATGCAGAGAAAAGAGCAACGTTTTGTCCCCATCTACATCCAAATTCCATAATATCACCATGTACACCAATCGTTTGTCTGAATAAATATTCCATTAATAAAATTCTTGATAAATTTTTTGAGTCTAGAAATAAACCAAGATTCCCTAATATTTGATCATCTGGTATAAAATTATTTTTTAATAGTTGTGAAAGATTTTCTCTTGCCTCATCCTCTTTTTTGGAAGACTTATATTCAATTGATGATTTATTTTTTAAAAATTTATTCATATATCAATACGTCATTGATCTATTAGATAGCCATTCTTGTACTTCTCGGATATTGTCAATTATCATTTCTCTTGAGAATGAGTTGCCCCATTGTGTCTCTTTTTTGTATCTAAACGGCAAACCTACATGTTCCGTTTCAGAAAATCTATACAATAAATGAGCGTGTTTATCCCAGTTCTTATCAATAAATTCAATATCATATTTTTCAGGGTTTCTATAAATAGGTGAGCCAGGCATTGGACAAAAACCTGATAGACTTACATAATCAATATTATTTTTATCAATAAAATTTATTGTTTTTTCAACAATATTTTTTGGCTCACCAGGCAATCCAAGTATTAGGCAAACTTTAACGTTAATACCAATTTCTTTTGCGTTAGAAATAAAATTACTTATCATTTTTTCAGATTGCCATGTTTTATTAATATATTTCATAACATTATTATCTACTGTCTCTATTCCAACAGATAGTTCTACACACCCCGTTTCTTTCGCAAGCTTAAGTTGTTCTTTGGTGCCCACAGATGTTGTTTGGCCTCTCCAATTAATATTTGATTTTCCAATTGCATCCATTTGAGGGTAAAATATTTTTTTATTTGGATTTAAGGCGATTTCATCTTTAAGAAGAATTGCTTTTATTTTATATGTCTCTTTAAGATAAGAAATTTCTTTTTCAATATTTTCTTTATCTTTTGCTTGAAGAGTATTTGGAACATTATAAACGCAGTATGCACATTTGTAAAAACATCCTCTTGAAAAATAAACCATTGTAGCGTCATAATTTCCATATTGTTTGAACATTTGGTTACTAATTACAGAGTCTTTCGGCAAGAAAGATCTATCAGGAAAATCTGTTTTAGAAAAAGGTACATCTTTATAATCTTCAGAATAAATTTTATTTCCTTCTTGAATAGCTTTAAAAAAGCTGTTTTCTCCAGGTCCGATTATAATTGAGTCAAATACTTTTTGACATTCTTCTTTAACCATATCAACGTGCGTGCCACCAGCAATATGTTTTGAATTTGGATATTTATCTTTTAAATACTTAACTATTGAATAAACTTCATTTGCATCACCACTTTTCATTATCCAATATAAATAGTAGTCACTTTCCTGAATTTTATTTAAAGTTTCAGAAAAATCTACATTTGTTTTTGATTTACCTCTCAAATCAGTAAACACTATATTTACATCATTATTTAATTTTTTTTTAAGTATAGTTGCGTAATATAATTCCCAATAAGGCTGCAGTTTAAAAGGATCATCAAAGTAATGCCATGACGGAATAATAAAGTTTATATTCATTTTAAAAAGTATATATATGTTTTAATTTTTTGAATACCAATTTATAGTATATTTAATTGAGTTAAAAATATGTCCAATTTTGCTTATTCTTAAGTATTTTTTTATCTTTATATTTGAAAAGATACGACTAAAATTTTTTGATTGTTTATAATATGGATCATTCATTTTAATTTTAATCTTTAACACTTTTTCAACAATTTTAATAATTTTTTTTAGAGAATATATTTTATCATCACAAACATTGAATACATCGTAACTTTTCTTAGTTTTAAAAAGTATTTTTAAACTTATCGTAGCAAGATCACTAGCATAAATATAATTTTTTTTAAAACCTAAATTAAATTTATGATTTATTTTTTTTTTATTTATAGAACTTGCTATTAAAAGTGGAATATTTCTGCAGCTGGACAAATTATAATTATCATATTTACCATAAACCTCTGGAGTTCTAATTGTTATAAATTTTGTTTTTAAATATTTACTGTAGTTTTCAATAACTTTTTCTATAAACCTAGAGTTCCATCCCGGTATAGTATGGAAGGATGGAATTTTTTTAAAAAAATCATTTTCATTCATACTTCTTTTGAGTTCAGGATATCCGGTACAGCTGCTGAACCATAAATATTTTTTTATTTTAGCATTAGAAACAGCATTAATTGTATTTAAATGAATTATTACATCTTCATTAAAATAATCTTGACTGTTTATTTGTTTTCTAGAATTAAAAATTTTTCCCCCACACATGATTATAAAATTATATTTTTTTACCAAGTTAAAAATTTTTTTTTTATTCATAAGGTCTAAATAAATAAACTTGATTTTTTTTGATTTAAACTGAGGTTTTTTATTATAATACGTTGCATCAGCTTTAATTTTCTTTTTATCAAGTGACTCAAGAATGTTTGAACCGATAAATCCTGCGCCTCCAATTATTAATATTTTATTTCTCACAATATATTTATTTCAAATGTATAAAAAAAATTACTATAATCTAATCTATTAAATTTATCTTATATTTTTTTACCCAAATTAATATTGGGAAAGCAGCTATTTGATTAAACAATTTATTTTTTATTAAAATTTTAAATTTTTTTTTTGTATATATTTTTACATTTATTTTTTCTTTAACTTTTTTTTTAAATTTACAGTTTTTAGCTAAATAAAAATAATTAACAGAATTTTCTCTTTCAAGTCTTAAAATTCCTTTTCCAATAAATTTCCAATTATTTGATATATAACCTGATTCTTCTAGAAGTTCTCGCTTTGCTGCTTTCAAAGGTGTCTCTTTTTTATTTATACCCCCAGATGGAAATTCTAATGTTTTATTTTTCTGTATATGTCTGAACTGTTCTATTACAATAACTTTTTGTTTATTTGTAATTGCTAGAATTATTACAGAGTTTGGATGATTAAGTTTATAGTAATTTGAACTTTTAAATTTGATTCTCTCTATATTGAACCATTTAGTTTTAAAAACTTTAGTCATCTTTTATGATATTGAACGAGCAGAAGTATTGATATATTAATTGATTAAATTTTCAATTAAACAAATATAATTTTTATGATTATTTCAAGAACACCATTTAGAATTTCTTTGTTTGGAGGAGGCACTGACTATCCTCAATGGTATGAAAAGAATTCTGGATTAACAATTAGTGCCACTATTAATAAGTATTGTTATGTAAGTGTAAGACCACTTCCACCATTTTTCTTTTATAAATATTATATCAGGTATCATAAAAATGAAGTTACTAAATCGATTTCAAAAATTGAACATCCATCAGTTAAGGGATGTCTAAAATATCTAAAAATTAATAATGGAATTGAAATCGTACATAATGCAGATATTCCAGCAAGATCTGGAATAGGATCAAGTTCTTCATTTACGGTAGGATTATTAAATGCCCTGACTACTATGAAAAATCAAGCTTTAACAAAAAAAGAATTGTCGGCACAATCAATTTTTATAGAGCAAAAAATAATAAAAGAAAATGTTGGTTCACAAGATCAGGTAGCAGCTTCTTTTGGAGGAATAAACAAAATAGAATTTAACAAAAAAAATAACTTTATAGTTAATCCATATTTATTGAATTCAAAATATGAGAAAAAACTTAATGATAATTTAATGCTCATATTTACAGGTATTTCAAGAACGGCATCTAAAATCGCAAAGTCACAGTTAAAAAAAATGAGTTTTAATAATGACAAATATGAAAAAATATTTTCAATTGCAAAGGAGGCAGACGATATAATTAGAAAAAATAAAAATCCAGATTTATTAGGTGAATTGCTAGATGAACAATGGAAAATTAAGAAAGAATTATCAAAAAATATTTCAAATACGTCAATTGATATGATTTGTAAAAAAGCAAAATCAAATGGTGCGCTTGGATGTAAACTTTTAGGAGCTGGAGGAGGAGGATTTGTTTTAATTTATGCTAGAAAAAAAAATCAAAAAAAAATTTTAAATTCTCTTAATAATTTTCTTAATGTTCCATTTAGTTTTGACTATACGGGTTCTCAAATTGTTTATTTTTCTAAAAATAAGCATTTCTATTAAGTTATATCTAAAATATATCTTTAATTATAATTGAAATTTTTTTTTCAATTGGGCAGAAAGATCTATATTTTGGCTTATATTCAAATATTTTATTCTACAATTAAAAGATAGTTTTCTATCACTTTTCTTATCTCCAATTATTAAAGATTTGTCTCTTACAATATTCCACTTATCACAAAGATAATCAATCATACCAGTATTCGGTTTTCTCATTAATCTATCTTTAATTTTAAATTTAATTTTTGAATTTTTATAATATGGAGCAAAAACGAATTCATCAATATGAGCAAGATTTTTATTTAAATCGCAATTTATTAAATTATGAAGTTTTTCCACATCTCTTTTGGAATAATATCCTCTCCCAATTCCAGATTGGTTTGTTACAACAAAAACATAAAAATTATTATCATTGAGCAACTTAATTGCTTTAATGATATTATTAATATATTTAATTTGATTAAATTTATATACATACCCAAAATCTTTGTTAATAACCCCATCTCTATCTAAAAAAACTGCTTTTTTTAAATCAAATTTCTTTAAAAATTTTTTTCTAGAATTTAAATCCTTTGATGTTCCAATATCTAAAAAAAAATTATGTCTTCTATTTAAAATTAATCCTTTAATAATTTTTTTTTTTTGACACTTTAAAAAATCATTCTCAAAATTATTATCATTATCCTTAATTTTATTGATCAATTTCTTTTTAACTAAGCAGTAACCTGTATTGATATAGTTTGCGTTTGTATTTTTAAATGATAAGAAATTATTTTTATCTATTTGAAATCCATTATATTTTTTACCAGAATTCTTTTTTTTTAAAACTGCCATTGAAATTAATGAGCTTTTATTTAAATATTTTTTTAGAAGCAAAATATTGAAGTTAGCTAGTGTATCTCCATTTGATAAATAAAACTCATTGTCCAAATATTTTTTAGCATTTCTTAATGCTCCAGCCGTTCCAGAAGGATATTTTTCAATAAAACATTTAATTTTGCAACCTAATATAATTTTGTTGTGATATTTTTTTTTAAAATAATTTGCCTTGTACGAACATAATAGCAAAATTTTTTTAATATTATGTCTTGAATACTGTTTTATTATATTTTCAATAAAAGGTTTGCCTTCTGATTTAATTAAAGGTTTTGGTATTTTTTTTGTTATATCTCCTAACCTTTTTCCATAACCACCGCAAAAAATTACCGCTTGCTTCACTTTATATTTTTTTCTAAAGCCTCACATATACTGTGACCTATAAAAATATGGATTTCTTGAATTCGATCAACTCTTTCAGCAGTTACTGGCAAAACAACATTGCATATTTTATTTAGATTTTTTGGATAATTTTTTTTTGTTAAACATATTGTTTTGATTTTCCTTTTTTTGCAAGCTTTGAATGCCTCAATAATATTTTTACTTTTGCCACTAGTAGTTATTCCAAAAAAAATATCATTTTTTTTTGCTAATGATTCAATTTGTCTAGCAAATATATATTCATAACTAAAGTCATTTGCCAATGATGTAATTATAGATGTATCAGTAGTTAAAGCTAATGCAGGTATTGATCTTCTCTTCTTTAAATATTTTCCAACTAATTCAGCAGTAAGATGTTGAGCATCTGCTGCAGAGCCACCGTTTCCAGCAAATATTATTTTACCATTATTTTTGATAGATTTAGTTAATAATTTTACAGTAAAATTTAAATTTTTTTTAAATAATTCATCATATTTTAATTCTTCAAAATTTTTTTGAACATTTTTTAAGTTTTTTTCAAAAGATTTTAAAAAATTCATCAGTTAAACAAATTTTTTTATTAATTTAGATATTAGTTTATATTTCCAAATTGTTTCAATTACACTAGAGAAAATAAAAGTAGAAATTAAACTATAAGAAAAAAATGGAATAGCTAATACATAGCATTCAATAAGCCCCATAATAGTATAACCATAGAAGCCAGAAGTCCAAACACCAAAATTTGTTATTATAAAGAAAATTACACATCCAAAAAGAGCACCTACAATTCTTTTTAAAATATTTTGTAAGAAATATTTTGATATTAATCCTATGATTAAAACACTTCCCCAAGTAAATAATGAAAGATTATGAAATCCAATGAAATAATCAGTAATTGCAAAACTAATAATTAATGCTGGAATAAATCTTATTCCAAATATGGCTGGCACATAAAAACTTAATGCAAGCAAACTCGTAAAATTTGGTGGATGTGGAACAAACCTACTTACAGCAAGTGCTATAAAGATTCCAATTGAAATATTAAGATATCTCATAAATTATTATATTTACAAATATAATGATATCAATTAACAAACAATTGTCATTAATGCAATATTAAGAAATAAATTAAACACTTATTATAAAGCAAATCTAATAACAATATTTTTTAGATGTCAAAAGTTTGTATTATCAGCACTTGGTTGCCACCAGTTGAAAAAATTTTATCAAGTGGAGATGAAGCTCACGAAAATTTTATAAAAGCGATTAATAAATTAAACCTTCAAATATACTATATTTTTATTGATGAAAATAAACATCATTATAAAGATGGTTCTTCAGAAAAAGAAACAAGAATAAATAATTTAAAATCTTATTCAAATTTTTATCAAATTAAAAAAAGCGATATAAAAAGTACAAAAAAAAAAGTAGAAAAAATTATATTCGATAATAATTTATCAAATTTTTTTATTGTCCAAAATTGTATAGATTTTATTGAAAAAAAGAAAAGTAGAAAAATTATTATGTGGGGTTTAGAGGACAATATTCAGGCAAGGGAAAAGATATTATATTTTAAAAAAAATATTATTAAAAAATTAATTTTAAAAGTTTTTTTCATTTATAAAAATTTTGCCGACCGTGTTAATGTAGTAAAAAAATTAAATAAATCAGATATAGTTTTACAACCAGGAAGGAATTATTTTGACAAATGGAAAAAATATATAAATAAAAAAACGAAAATTTTTTTAGTTCATCCAAGTACAGAAGATTATCAAAATAGAGTTAAAGTAGAAAGTGGTCTAAAACTTGATCCAAATAAAAAGAATATTTTATTAATTGGTCAACCTAATAGCTCTCTTGCCTCAGGTAATATAAAATATTTGTGTGAGGAAATTCTCCCTCTTTTAGAAAAAGAGAATTTAATTAATCATTTTCATTTTTATGTAATAGGTAAAATCCATGAAAAAATAAATAACAATATAAAATATTATATTGATAAATGGAAAAAATACGTTTTTGTAACTAACTATATTGATGATCTTAGTTCAACAATGTCAAATTCTGATGCTGTAATTCAACTAACTCCATTTTATCCTGTCGCTGGATCAAGAATTTATGGATGGAGTTCTTTGTCACCATTATTAATTGCTAACAAAAAAATAACAGAAGCATATCCAGAATTGATAAATAATGCGAATTGTTTTCTAGGGTCGTCACCCAATGAATTTATAATCTATTTTAAAAAGGTTTTACATAATGATAAAAGAATAGATGAAATCAAGAGAAACTTCAGAAAGTTATATGACTTGCATTGGACTCAAGAAAATTTTCAAAAGTTACTTATAGATATATTTAAGGATTGCTATTTGAACAATAGTATTAAAAATGATTACTCACAAAATTAATTGTTTATTATTTTAATTTAAATGTTATAGTGAATCCATGTTGAAATGCATGGTGGGAAATCAGTGTGAAATTCATTGGCTGTTCCTGCAACCGTAAAGTCGGAGCGCCACCCAAACATAGTCCGCTGTTGAATGAAGGCCAGGAAAAGTCTAGTTCTACAATGAGAAATTAGCAACGGCATTAAATTAACAAATTTCATAATTTTTATGAAATGTAACTAATGGATCGTTGTATGCAAAGAAAGTTTTTTGTAATTTTACCCATCATATTTTCAATAATTGTAACAAATGTCTCGTTATCAGATGTTCCGATAATTGTAATTGCGCCAAGTAAGAAATCGCAATCTATATCTACAGTTGGAACTTCAGTAACTATACTTGACGAAAATTTTTTCAAAAATTCTAACGAATATTTTTTAGGTGATGTGTTATCTAGCAACACAACAAGTACAAATTTCTTTCAAAGTGGAGGGCACGGAACCTCTTCAGCTATTCAATTAAGAGGATTGCCTAAGAGATATTCTACCGTGTACATTGACGGAGTAAAAATGTCTGACCCATCAAGTGTTTCTAATGATTTTGACTTTAATCATATACTGACAAGTCAAATTTCAAGAGTAGAAATTTTAAAAGGCAATCAAAGTTCTGTTTATGGAAGTGGTGCAATTGGTGGAACTATTAATATTTTTACAAAAAATGCAAAAAAAGGTTTTCATAAAAACTTTGAATATAATACTGGTTCATACGGAACACATAACGCTATAGCTTCTTTATCTGGTGCTAATGAAAAAAATAATTTTTATTTTGGAATTGAAAGATTTCAAACTGATGGTATTTCAGCAATGACGCATAACGATGAAAAAGATAGATACAGAAACAATTCATTAATAGCAAAGTATGATTATATTTTTTCAAATAAATTAAAATTCAAAAGTAATTTAAGGTTTGCAGAGACATATCTTCAATATGACAAAGAGGTTGATACTGCTAGTGCAACTCACGATGAGGAAGTGGATGGTATAGAATCTTCATCAAATGTGAGCTTATTATACGAAATGAATAATAAATTTACTAATAAAATTACTCTAGCAAAAACTTATATAAAAAGAATTTATGCTGCTACAGAGAATAGCGGTAATGCACTGCAGGATAATTATTATGGGGATAGGTATTCTTATACATATATGGGAGATTATAATTTTAATTTAGACAATAGTTTAGTCTTTGGACTTGAGAGAGAGGATGACCAAATAGGCTACAACAAAGACATGTCAGGAAGGGACAATAAACATAATCATGTAAATTCTATTTACTATGATTTTCAAAGTAGATTAGTTAATGATTTTTACATAACTATTGGATCAAGATTTGATGAACATTCAGTAGCTGGTAATGAAGAATCTCATAGGGTAACTGCAGCATATATTTTTGATGATAAATCTTTAAAATTAAAAGGTTCATATGGAACAGGTTTTAGATTTCCATCATTATATGAATTATATTTTGTTTATGCTGCTAATGCGCAGTCTATAAATTCTGTAAAAGCAGAAAATAGTAGAAGTTATGATTTAGGTGTAGAAAAATTTTTTTCTAATATTAATTTAACTTTAGAGGCAACTTATTTTAATTTAAAATATGACGATGTTTTAGAGGGATGGAAAACTGGTACAAGTTCTGGAGCAAATTATACTACTCAAAATATGCCAGGAAATGTAAGGTCTCAAGGATTGGAATTAGTTTCTAAATGGAATGAAAGTGATAATTTAAATTTTGCATTAAATTATACTTATACCTCTACTTATGATGGTGCCGAACAGGATGATCCAGATAAAAATTCAAGTTATACAAATGCGCAAATGGTTAGAGTGCCGAGAAATATAGTCAATTTAAGAACTAATTTTAAAATCCCTAATTATGAAAATTTAGATTTTACTTTAAACACTAAATGGTCTGATGAAGCGAGAGATTATGGTAATGGAAATAGATCATATAATGATGAAAGAACAGATGACTATTTGGTCAACGATTTGATGATAAAATATAATCTAGGGAATGAATACAATATTTTCTTTGATGTAACAAATTTATTAGATGAAAAATATGAAACTGCTAGAGACTATTCTCAAATTGGTAGATCTTTTAATTTTGGAATAAGAAGAAAGTATTAGATGGAAGAGCGGCAAGTTTTAGCTGGCGAAAAACATAATAAATTAATTAATCGTCAAATATCATTAAGTTTAAAACTATAGTTTTTATATTTCTTAACAATACTAATATTAAAAGAATGTCTATTATTGTTTTTTAATTGAAAATTAATATCTTTAGAAAAATTATTTGATTTTAATTTAAATTTTATTTTAGATAATAATTTTTTAAAGAATAATTTTTTTTTAAATTTTCCATGTTGATTAATTTTAGGAAGAAAATAGTGGGAATTTCGAATTATTTTATTATATGTTAACCAAAATATTTGAGCATCTTTAATTTTTTGTTTATTAGGTTTTTTAAGCTTGTCTAATCTTTTTAGCATATCAAAATAATCTTTTTTATACTTTGGAGCATAAGTAAATTTAAAATTAGAATATTTAGCATCTGAAGTAGTTATTGTCGGTATACCCAATGAAGGGTATTCAAACCCTGCGCTACCATTCCCGGTCAAAACTACATCAACATATTTATATATTTCATTAATATGAATGTTTTCATTTAAAAAAAAAATATTTTTTTTTTCTTCTTTTACTTTTTCATTAAAAACATCTCTGGCAGTAACACCAGGGAATTTATATTCATAAGGGTGAGGTTTTATAATCCAATTTACAGAATTTAAGTTATTTATCTCAGAAATCGTTTCGTAAAACCAATTGTATGAAGTTTTAAAAATATTCCATTCATTATTAAAAATGTTATCAGACATTGCATGGGGTAGAAATAAAATATTTTTTTTATTATTTTCAAAATTAAAAAATTTATTAAACTGTTTTCTATCTTTGAAAGAATAAGTCTTTTTTGGTTTTTTCTCACTCCAGATTGTTTCTTTTCCAATATTTTTTATATCTTTATTTTTCTTAATTATTTTTAATAAGTTCTGATTTTTAAAAATTTTCGATAATAATTTCGATAATTTTGACGAAAATTGCATTTTAATTAAATTTCTATCTTCATATTTTTTATACAATCTTCCAATAAAACCTATAGATGCAGAACCCTCATAAGTATAAACTGGAGTACTATTTTTAAGTGCGCAATGAAATAGAATTTTATTAGGGATGAATTGATTTTCACCTAAAACAAAAATCTTAAACTTCTTTTTAAAAATTTTTT
>MDTB01085901.1_pt1 | contig 21874 bp, 22 predicted proteins | sample 811161 | NCBI WGS metagenome assembly MDTB01 (sample SAMN05326650, study PRJNA326480) | marine metagenome | isolation source: seawater | place: Mediterranean Sea | collected 2009 | reverse complement strand
ATCCGTAGCTTTAGTTATTGTCCTGATATTTTTAAATTATTTTGGTTTTAGATTTGGTTTTGAAGCCAGAAAAAGAGGAAATGCACTAAGCAGACTTGAAAGTGTTTTAGCCAAGGAACAAGAATTAGATACGATTGGTCATCAAGCTGCTGCTGCTGCTCATTCTTTAGGTACACCGTTATCAACCATAACAGTCATAGCAAAAGAGTTAAGAAAAGAACTTTCAAATAGTAAAAAATATAATGAAGATATAGATACTTTATTAGATCAAGCAAAAAAATGTGGAGAAATACTAAAAAAAATATCTCAACAAAAAATAGTAACTGATGAGTATGTTTCAAAAATATCTTTGCAAGATTTACTTTTTGAAATCACAAAGTCTTTTGAAGACATTTCGGAAAAAAAAATAAATTTAAATACTGATAAATCAATTAAAAAAATTCCTTTATTAAGAACTCCAGAAATAACATACGGAATTCGTAATTTTGTCGGGAATGCAGTAAAATTTTCTAAAAGTAAAGTTGATATAAATCTTATTTCGAATTCTACGGATGTTTTAATCGAAGTCGTAGACGACGGCCCAGGTTTCCCAGAAGATATAATAAAATTAATCGGTGAGCCTTATATATCTTCAAAATCTAAAAAATTGAAGTCAAAGTCAGGCTTAGGACTAGGAACATTTATAGGAAAAACACTATTAGAAAGAAAAAAAGCTGAAATTAATTTTTTAAATCCCATTAATAAGGGCGCAAAAGTTGAAATTTTATGGAAAATTTCAGATCTTAAAAGTTAATATTATCTAAACGGGTTCTTGCTGCGTCATGCAGTGAAGAGTCCCAAAACCCCAAACTAAAGTGGAACAATTTATTGGAATTATTTTTCTTTTTTTAAAATGTTTTTTGAATATTTTTAAAACTACCTTGTCATTCGGATCATCAAATGCAGGAATCAGAACAACTTTATTTGCAATATAAAAATTTAGATAACTTGCTGGAACTCTAACACCTTCAATAAATTTAGGTTTTGGCATTGGTAAACAAATAATTCTTAATTTTTCTTTATTCATCTTTTTAAATTGGTTTATTATTTTAATATTTTCATTCAAATTTTTAAAATTTTTATCTTTTTTGTTGTTTTCCTTTGCAATAAATATTTTATTTTTACTTACAAACCTCGCAATATCATCTATATGTCCATGAGTATCATCCCCATATATTCCTTTATTTAACCATATTACTTTTCTTGCACCAAAAAATTTATTAAATATTTGATTATAATCATTAATTTTAAAGCCTTTATTTCTTTGTTGAACTTTACTTAGCAAACATTGTTTTGTTGTTAAAATAAGCCCATTACCATTCACATCAATAGATCCACCCTCAAGAATAACTTTCTTTTTCATATGTATTGGGTTTATAGATTTAATTTTTCTAAAACTTTTTACTTTCAAATATGCCCTATTATCATTTTTAAAATTTTTATATTTAGCCCATGCATTAAACTCCCAATTTGATAGAATATTACTATTTTTTTTATCTTTTAAAAATATTGGTAAAAAATCTCGAGTCCATGCCCTATCAGTTTTACAAATTATTATTTTGATATTTTTTTTTTTAGCGCCAAGAACATCCAGAAAAGAAACCGTATTTTTTTTTTCTGATTTATTTTTAACTAAAATATTTACTGACTGAAATTTTGAAAGTGTTGTAATGATTTTACTAAAGTCCCATGGTATTTGAGTAAATTTTCCTGGCCAGTCTGCCTTATTATGAGGCCAAGCTATCCATGTTGACTTCTGACGTTCCCACTCAGCTGGCATTCTATAGGCACCATATCTTAGCTTGTTAGGCATCTTTAGGATTGTTTAATATACCTTTGTAGTAATCAATTCTTCTATCTCTGAAGAAAGGCCAGTGTCTTCTAACATTTTCAACTTTTTTAAAATCAATATCGCAAATTAAATTTTTTTCCCCTTGTTTGGCTTGAGCAATAATATTTCCACTTGGATCAAATACAGTAGTATTACCCCAAAACTCTAATTGTTTAGCGCCCTGTTTTTCTATCCCGACCCTATTGACTGCAGCTACATATACTCCATTTGCAATGGCATGTGATCTTTGTATGGATATCCAAGAATTAAGTTGAGATTTCCCAAATTTTTTTTTTTCTTTTGGATGCCACCCAATCGCTGTGGGGTAGAAAAGGATTTCTGCACCCTGTAAAGAAGTTAGTCGTGCTGCTTCAGGAAACCATTGATCCCAGCATATTAATGTTCCAAGGTTTCCATAACTAGTTTTAAAAGATTTAAATCCGAGATCACCAGGCGTAAAATAAAATTTTTCGTAATACTGAGGGTCATCTGGTATATGCATTTTTCGATATTTCCCAATTATTTCCCCTTTCTCATTAATTACGACACATGAATTATGATAAATACCCGAGGTTTTTTTTTCAAAAATTGGAACAATTATAATTATTTTTAATTGTTTGGACAAAGAAGAAAAAATGCCTGTTGTTCTTCCGGGTATTTTTTCTGCTAAATTAAAATTAGAGTGCTTCTCTTCTTGACAAAAGTAATTTGATAAAAATAACTCAGGCAAACAAACTATTTTTGCCTTTTTTTTACTTGCTTCTTTTATCTTTCTAATTGCTGTATCCATATTTTTCCGTGGTTCAGATGACATCTTCATCTGTATTAAAGCTATTTTTATTTTTGTCATTTTATAAAAACAATTTTTGGAAATTTCTTCTTTCTCTATTTTTCCAATTTTTCCGATGATATACATCGCTAGCAATTAATGGAAGAACGCTTGTAGCCTCAGCAAAGACCATCTGTTCTTTAGATGTATCAACTTTACCCCATGAACTTGCTTCCTTAAGGGTAGAACTGCTACAAGCACCGTCCCTAGTATCAGCCACTGTTATTTGTACAGCATATTTGTGCATATCAACTTTTTTTCCTAAAAGTTCAGCGCAAACTACCGTATCTTGAACAAAATTTTTAGGAACCCCACCACCAATCATCATTAGTCCAGAAGTCTTTGATTTGAGTTTAATTTCTGTAAGCTCTCTAAATTCTCTAACAGAGTCTATCGTAATATGTTTTGATGGATTTTGCTCTTGATGCATTACCAAACCAAAACCAGCAGAACTATCTGTAAATGCTGGGCAAAATATTGGTACGTTATAGTCGTAAGCTAATTCAATCAAGGAATTCTTTTTTTTTGCATTTTCTTTTAAAAATTTTCCTAATTCTTTTATAAATTCTCTAGAAGTATAAGATTTTGGAGGAAGCTTATTAGCAATTTCACATATAGTTTTATCACATATCTGCAAATTTTCTTCATCAATATATGTATCGTAAATTCTATCAATATAATTTTCTCTTAAAACCTTGTCATCTTGAAATTGATCCCCTTGATAGTGTTTAAAACCTAACGCCTCAAAAAAATCCATATCAATAATAGATGCCCCAGTAGCAACAATTGCATCTACCATGTTATATTTTATTAAGTCAGAATAAAGGTTCATACAACCTGCAGCGGAAGTAGAACCTGCCAAAGTTAAAAAAATAGAACAATTTTTATCTTTTATCATCTCATTATAAATCTCCGCTGCTTTTGCAGTGTCCCTTGAAGTAAAAGACATTTTTTTCATCGACTCAATAATTTTTCGAGAGTCAAAAGATGCAATGTCTATATGTTCAACTTCAGATTTTAAAAGTGATTTTTTGTTATGTCCGATGTTAGGACCATTTTTTTTGTTCATTATGCAACCAAGTATTTAAACTTAATCTTTCCATGGTACATGGAAAGAATAGGTTTGTCATCTACTTGATAGATTGCATCTGAAAAAAAGCCATTAAATTTTGTTCTGAATGTTGTGCCGTATGCTCCCAGTTGTCCAAGTTCAATATAATCACCCTCTTTGATATTGTTCGGTAACAAAAAGGGACCTTTCATATAATCAAGACTATCGCAGGTTGGCCCATAAAAATTAAATGCTGTTAGTTTTTTTGAAAGAACTCTACCGTCAGTAATCATTTTTGAAGGTAAAACAAAATTTGGAACACCAGCATCAAACAAAGATCCATATGTTCCTTCATTTATATATAACTTTTGTTTTTTTCTTAATAAAACTTTGACAATAGTTGATCCGGCTTCAGCAACTATTGCACGTCCTGGTTCGCAGAATACCTCAGGCATTTTTTCTAACTTAAGATTTTTAAGACCTTTTTTTATTTCACTAATATAATTCTCTAAAGGTTCAGGCATTAAATCAGGATATATAGAGGGAAAACCACCACCAATGTTTATAACATCAGGGATTATTTTTGTCTTTTTGATTATATTTCCAATTTCCGCTATCCCTTTTGAAAAAGATATTTTGTCCATACATTGTGATCCCACATGAAAACTCAAACCAACTTTTCTACCATGTTGTTTAGACAGCCTTAGTAGACCCAAGGCTTCACTTGATAAAGCTCCAAATTTTCTAGAAAGATCAATCTCGGCATGTTCATTTGAAATTGCAATCCTTACATATAAATTTAAATCTTTTGCGTTATTTGTTGACTCTAAAATTTTGAGCAATTCTTCTTTGGTGTCTAAAGCAAAGTCTTTTACATTATAACTAAAATAAGCTTCTTTTATACTCTCTCTACTTTTAACAGTATGCATAAAATATACTTTAACTTTATTATTTATTTTTCTGATTAATTTCACTTCATTTATTGAGGCCACATCAAAGTTATCAATTCCATTATTAATGATAGTTTTTATTATTTTTTCATTAGGATTTGTTTTTACTGCATAAAGAACTTTTCCCGGAAAGTTGTTTTTAAAGAATTCTACTGATTTTTTGATCGATTCCGGTCTAACACAATAGACTGGTTCTGTAGGTTTTAACTCGTTGATCAATTCATCAACTGTGTCAAATTTTCTCATTATATTTATGTGTCCCCCATTTTTAACTACACAAAAAGCTTCACAAAATTTAAAAAAAAAGCTTATAAAATTTTTGTTATAAGTATTTTGACCTTTATGTAAAGAGAATAATGACTTGAAATTTAGGAATTTGTCCTTACATATTATTCATGGGTAAATTAGACAAAACACCTTCAGGTTTTAAAATTTCTGACTTCGAGGACAAGTCTCTAATGATAGTGGACGATGATGATCCATTCAGAGATAGACTATCTAGAGCAATGGAAAAAAAAGGTTTTCAAGTAAGAAGCTCAAAAACCGTTGAAAATGCTATAAATATGCTCAAATCTGTACCTCCAGCGTTTGCTGTAGTTGATCTTAGATTAGAGGGTGGAAATGGACTAGATGTGGTTAAAGAGTTGAATGCTGCCAGGAAAAATAGCAGGGTAGTAATGTTAACCGGATACGGGAACTTGCCCACAGCCGTTGCAGCTATAAAAGCAGGTGCGATAGACTACCTTTCAAAACCAGTTGACGCCGAAGATGTAGAGTCAGCTCTGCTAGCATCTCCTAATTCAAAGGCAAAACCACCAGAAAACCCGATGTCTGCAGATAGAGTCAAGTGGGAACATATAAATAGAGTATTTGAACTATGTAACAGAAATGTTTCTGAAACAGCTAGACGTTTAAAAATGCATAGAAGAACACTTCAAAGAATTCTCTCAAAAAGATCACCACGTTAGATTAAAAGTTCCTAAATTTTAATATTTTAGGAAGTAAAATAGTTAATAAAAGAACCTTAAATAATTCTGCAAGTAAAAAAGGTTGTGCACCGACTAAAAATACCTTTTCCCAGCCAGTGAATTTAAGCAACCACATCATGCCAAAGATATAGATGAAACAAACAGCTATCGTTAACTTTAAAAAATTTAAAATATAATTTTTTCCAAAATTAAAAAAACCAGCAAAAAAAACAGCAATTAAAAAGCCCACAAGATATCCCATTGTTGGACCAACAAAGTAAGCGATGCCGAGGCCCTTTTCAGGAGTACCAGCAAAAACTGGTAGCCCAAATATACCTTCGGCTAAATACAATCCTACTGTAAACAAACCTAATTTCCAACCAAATAATACTCCTATCAACAAAACCACAAAAGTTTGCATTGTCATAGGGACAGGGTAAAAAGGAATATTTATTTTCGCTGAAATTGACAACAGTATAGTCGAAAAGATTGCTAGAAATAAATTTTTAATTAAAGTTACTTCTTTTAAATTTTTAATTAATTCCATTAATATATTTTTACTTTTATTTTACAAAAAAAGCTAGCTGTTTGTTAACTCTATAAATATATCCTCTAGATCCCCATCATCTGTAGAAATATCAATAATTTCCACATTTTCTTTAACAGTATTAAATATTTCATCAAATTTGAATTTATTTTTATCGTATATTGCAATTATTTCCGAATCACTTTTAGAAAATTTAATACCATTCATTTTTATTTTATCAAAATTATTAAAACTCTTTACCTTAAACTTAACTTTTTTACTTTCAATTCTCTTTAAAAGATTTTCTGTTGTCTCAAGGGCTACAAGATTACCCTTATTAATAATTGCAATTCGATCACATAATTCTTCGGCTTCGTATAATTGGTGTGTAGTTAGTATTATTGTAACTCCAAGTTTATTTAATTCCCTTATATTCATAAATAGGTTTTTCCTTAATTCTACATCAACCCCAGCAGTTGGTTCATCCAATATTAGTATAGGTGGTTGGTGAACCATTGCTTTAGCTATTAACAATCTCCTTTTCATTCCTCCAGACAAAGCTCTTGCATAAGAATTTGCTTGTTTATCAAGAGACACCATCTTTAATATAAGACTAGTAATCCTATCTTCTTTTTTTACTCCGTAAAGACCAGCTTGAAGTTCAAGTAATTTTTTTGGACTGAAGAAAGCATCTAGATTTACTTCTTGTGGAACTATTCCCAAAGATGCTCTAACTTGTCTTGGATTACTATCTAAATCAAAGCCCCAAACCTCCACTTTGCCAGAATTTTTTACAGCTAAGCCTCCTAAAATATTTATAAATGTAGTTTTACCTGCTCCATTTGGACCTAAAAGACCAAAAATTTCACCTTGGACAACTTCAAGATTCAATTTGTTTAATGCTAAAGTAGAATTATTTGATTCCTTATTTTTTTGATAAATTTTGGTTAAATCTTTCGCACTTAATGCAATTTTATTCATAATCTAATATCATATTAGCATTAAAAAAATTAATATATCATTAATTAATGAGCAAAATAAAAAAAACAGATCATTTTTATTTAGTAGACGGTTCTGGTTATATTTTTAGAGCATATTATGCCTTGCCGCCTCTATCTAGGAAAAGCGATGGGTTGCCAACAGGAGCGGTAATTGGCTTTTGTAATATGCTGTTCAAACTTCTAGAGGATTCACGATCCGATGACAGCAAAAATAAACCAACGCACTTCGCAGTGATCTTTGACTCGGCAAGAAAAAACTTTAGAAATGAAATTTATAAAGAGTACAAGGCTAACAGATCTGAAGCACCCGATGATCTTGCCCCTCAATTTAATTATATAAGGAAAGCTGTAAAAGCTTTTAACCTACCTTCAGTTGAGCAAATTAATTATGAAGCTGATGATTTACTAGCGACTTATGCTCAACAAATAAATAAACTTGGCGCTAAAGTCACAATTATCTCTTCGGATAAAGATTTAATGCAGTTAGTCTCCAAAGATGTAAGACTTTTTGATCCAATGAAAAGTAAAGTTATTGGAAAAAAAGAAGTAGAAGAAAAATTCGGCGTAAAACCTGAGCAAGTAATTGACGTTCAATCATTAGCGGGTGATTCCTCAGATAATATACCTGGCGTTCCAGGTATTGGAATAAAAACAGCAGCAGAACTTATTAAAAAATACAAAAATTTAGATAATTTATTAAAAAAGACAGATGAGATTTCTCAAAAAAAAAGAAGGGAAACTTTAATTGAAAACAAAAACTCAGCACTACTAAGTAGAAAACTTGTAACTTTAAAAAATGATGTTCCCGTTGAAGAAAATTTAGAAAACTTTTTAATTAAAGATGTAGAAAAAGAAAAGTTGTATGATTTTTTAAGAGAGATGGAGTTTAATAGATTACTTAGTCAAGCAATTAGTTTTTATGGCGAAGCAAATAGTGAAAAATCTATTAATAAAAAAGAAATAAAGTTAAATAAAATTAATGTAAATAAATATGAAACTATATTAGATGAAAAAAAACTTGATAAATGGATAGCAATTCTTAAAGATAAAAAGATTATATCTGTTGATACTGAAACAAATTCAATCAATCCCATTGATGCAGATTTAGTCGGAATTTCTTTTTGTTATTCCCCTAATCATGCATGCTATATTCCAATAAAACATAGCACTCAAAAGTGTTTGGACAAACAGCTGGTTTTGGATAAAGTTAAAAAAATCCTTGAAGACAGAAGTATTAAAAAAGTAGGTCAAAATATCAAGTTTGATAATATAATTTTAAAGAAAAATAACATAAATGTCGATCCACTTGAAGATACTATGCTTGTATCATACACACTAGATGCTGGCATCAACAGACATAATCTCGATACTTTAGCCTCCATTCATTTAGATCATAAAACTATAACTTTTAAAGATTTAGTAGGGACGGGAAAAAAGAAAATTACCTTTGAAGATGTTGATTTAAAAAAAGCTACAGAGTATGCAGCTGAAGACGCCGATGTTACATTCAGACTATATGAAGTTTTAAAAGAAAGGTTGGATAAAGAAAAACTTAATAAGATTTATGAGTTATTCGAAATACCTTTGGTAAAAATTCTTTCAGAAATGGAAATTAATGGAATAAAAGTAGACGATATTTATTTAAAAAAATTATCAAAAAAATTTGAAAATAAAATTGACAGTATTGAAAAAGAAATTTACGCATTAGCTAATAAAAAATTTAATATTGCTTCAACCAAACAACTTGGCGAAATTATATATAATGAGCTGAAAATAAGAAATTTAAAAAAAACAAAAAAGGGTAGCTTGGCAACTAATGCTTCAATACTCGAAGATCTTGCTTTTAAAGGACACAAGTTTCCACGTTTAATTTTAGACTGGAGACAGCTCTCAAAACTGAAAAATACTTATACCGACTCTTTACAAGAGCATATAAATTCTAAAACAAAAAGGGTTCATACATCTTTTCTTTTAGCAGCTACCAATACTGGAAGGTTGGCTTCGAGCGACCCGAATCTACAAAATATACCTATTAAAACAAATGATGGTAGAGAAATAAGAAAAGCATTTATTGCTGAAAAAAATAATATTTTAATTTCTGCTGATTATAATCAAATCGAAATGAGAATTTTAGCAGATATGGCAGATGTAAAAGAATTGAAAAAAGCATTTACCAACAAAGAAGACATTCATAGTTTAACAGCCAGTCAAGTATTTAATACGCCTCTTAAAAAAGTTGATGAAAACTTAAGAAGAAAAGCAAAAACTATTAATTTTGGCATTATTTATGGAATAACACAATATGGACTTGCTAAACAAATAGCAGTTTCAAACGAAGAAGCTCTAGAATTTATAAATTCATATTTTAAGAAATTTCCTGAGATAAAGGAATATATGCAGTCTACTATAAAGTTCTGCAGAAAAAATGGCTACGTAAATAATATTTTTGGAAGAAGGATACATTTGAGAGGCATCAACGATAAAAACTTTAGCGTAAGAAGTTTTCAAGAAAGAGCTGCGATAAATGCTCCAATACAAAGCTCTGCAGCAGACATAATAAGAATTGCTATGATTAAATTAAATGAACTTGATAAATCAAAAAATTTTTTTAATGCTAAAATGCTTCTACAAATACATGATGAGTTAGTATTCGAATGTGCCAAAGAAAAACAGAAAGATATTGAAAAAACTGTAAAAAAAACAATGGAGTCAATCTCCTCCTCAGATCACCATATGTTCTCAATTCCATTAGATGTGAACATTAAATCAGGTAATAATTGGGATGAAGCACACTGATGCCTAAATTTTGACAATTTAATTTAAACTATTATAAATTAATAGGAACCAACTATGGCAAAAACTATAGCACTTGTTGATGATGACAGAAACATTTTAACAAGTATAAGCATGGCACTAGAACGAGAAGGCTACAAAGTACAGACCTATATAGATGGACAAAGTGCTTTGATAGGACTTTCAAGAAATCCACCCGATCTAGCCGTAGTAGATTTAAAAATGCCCAAACTCACTGGGGAGGAGTTACTTCAAAAAATTAGAAAAAAAATGTCTATACCTGTTATTTTTTTAACTTCTAAAGATGAAGAGGTAGATGAGTTATTAGGTTTAAAATTAGGTGCTGATGATTATATAAAAAAATCTGGAGGGTTTTCAATAAAAGTATTAATTGAAAGAATTCGAGTTCAGTTGAGAAAAAAAACAGGAACACCAGAGGAGTCAAAAAGTTTGATTTTGCATGGAAAACTAAAACTTGATCCAAACCAACTTGAATGTGAATGGAATGGTAAATCTTTGCCAGAGAAATTAACAACAACAGAATTTCTAATTGTAAAAGAATTAGCTAAAAGACCCGGCGTTATAAAGGAGAGAGCACATTTGATGGATATTGCTTATAAAGAAAATACAGATATTGAAGATAGAACTATAGATAGCCATATCAAGAGAATTAGAAAAAAATTTAAAAAAGTAGATGAAAAATTTTCCTCTATCGAAACTCGTTATGGAAGTGGCTATAGATGGAATATTAATTAATGAGAACAAAACAAAAATCTACTTCAATTCTGAAAAAATTTTTAGTTTTCAATTTTTTTATTTTTTTAATTCTTGGATTATTTACCTTTTTTTATCTTAAAGCAATTCAACCAAATCTTGTAAAGCAAAGAACAGAAAAGCATAATATAATAATTAATAATACCTCTAATCATATTGAAAGACTTCAAATCATTTTTGAAAAAGAGTCTATAAAAGATTTTTTACTTTCAACTAGATTCTTATTCCAAAATCTTGAAAGAGTTCAGTTTTATAATTTAAATAGCGATTTAATCGCAGATACCAATGTGTTAGATTTAGATCAAAATGTTTTTTCAAAATCTGAAAAAGTTATTCAAGAAAATATTGAAAATAATCTAACAAATAATAATATTGAAAATAATTCAACTCTAGAGATTGAAGAAAAAAAGAAAAATAAAATTAAAAATCTCATATCAAATAAAAAACCAAAACAAGAGATAACAATTCAAATTAAAGAAAATAATAATTTTTATGTTAAAACTTTAAATGATGTGATTATAAATGGAGAAATCTTTGGTTATATAATGGTTACTGAACAGGCCAACGAAATTCTAGTAGCGGTAGATGAAAGGAAAAATTTTATTTTAAGGACCGTTCTCATAATTGCTGTAGTAATAATTATTTTTTCAATATTTCTCAATCGATATATTTTAAAGCCGATTGGGACATTGGTTCAATATACTAAGTCCATCAAAACAAAAGATGAGCCATTTGGAAGAATAGAAAAATTTTTGTATAGGAGTGATGAAGTTGGACTTTTATCTAGATCTCTTAATGAAATGACACAGAATTTACAAAATAGAACAAAAAATGCAGAAGATTCTTCTGCTGATCTTGCACATGAGATAAGAAACCCCTTAGCTTCTTTAAAGGGTGCTTCAGAACTTTTAGATAACACAACCGATAAAGATGATAGAAAAAAATTAATTAATATTTTGAGTCATGATGTTTCAAGAATTGATAGATTAATTACTGACTACTCAAAAATGTTAAAGGATGAGGCTTCTCTATCAAGGGAAAAAATGAAAATTTTGAATTTAGTAGAGCTGGCTAAAGATGTCGCAGAAGAATTTAATAATAACAAATCAGTTATCCAAAAAAATATTAAATTTAAAATATTAAGAGAAAAACCGAATGGTCATCCTAGCAGCATATTTGGAGTTAAAAGCAGACTGGAGCAGGTTCTTGCTAATTTGATAGATAATGCTGTGTCTTTTAGCCCTAAAGATGGTTATATTTTTATAAGTATTAAAAGCACCAAAGATACTGTAAGTCTTACGGTTAAGGATCAGGGCCCTGGTTTCAAAGAGATAAAAACAGATAGAATATTTAAAAGATTTTATAGTAATAGACCTGAAAAATTTGGAGAACATTCGGGATTAGGTTTAAATATTGTTAAAAATATTATAGAAATGCATGACGGAAAAGTAAGTGCCTTTAATAGAACAGATAAACAAAAAGGGGCACAAGTAGAATTTACTTTACCAATGAGGTCCTAAAATTATGAGTAACGATTATAAAGTAAAAGATATAAACCAAGCAGACTTTGGAAGAAAAGAAATATCATTAGCAGAAACAGAAATGCCAGGATTGATGGCATTGAGAAAAGAATTTAAAGGCAAAAAACCACTCAAAGGCGCAAAAATTTTAGGATGCTTACATATGACTATCCAAACAGCAGTTCTTATTGAAACTTTAATTGATCTAGGGGCCGAAGTAAGGTGGTCATCTTGTAATATTTTCTCTACCCAAGATCATGCAGCGGCAGCCATTGCTAAAGCGGGCATCCCAGTTTTTGCTTGGAAGGGAGAAACTGAAAAGGAGTATTGGTGGTGCGTAAAACAAACCATAGAAGGAAAAAAGGATTGGAAACCAAATATGATTTTGGATGATGGTGGAGATCTTACTGCACTCATGCATAAAGATTACAAAGAATTATTAAAAGATATAAAGGGAGTATCAGAAGAAACTACAACTGGAGTCTTAGCTTTAAAAAAAATGGAGGCAAACAAAGAATTATTAATACCAGCAATTAATGTAAATGACTCTGTCACTAAATCAAAATTTGACAATTTATATGGTTGTAGAGAAAGTTTGGTTGATGGAATTAAAAGAGCAACTGATGTAATGATGTCTGGAAAAGTTGCAATAGTTGCTGGATTTGGTGATGTTGGCAAGGGTAGTGCGGCATCACTTCGACAAGCAGGTGCTAGAGTAATGGTAACAGAAACAGACCCCATTTGCGCCTTGCAAGCCGCTATGGAAGGTTATGAAGTAGTTCTGATGAATGAAGCAATTAAAAATGCAGATATTGTTGTTACTGCTACAGGAAACAAAGATATTGTAACCGCCGACCATATGAGAGACATGAAAGACAGAGCAATATTATGCAATATTGGTCACTTTGATAATGAAATTCAAGTTGATGCTTTAAAAAATTATAAATGGAATGAAATTAAGCCTCAGGTACATGAAATAGAATTACCAAGTAAAAAAAGAATTATTTTGTTAGCAGAAGGAAGACTTGTAAATTTAGGATGTGCAACAGGACACCCGAGTTTTGTAATGAGTGCGTCTTTTACTAACCAGGTAATAGCCCAAATAGAATTATGGAATAATTCAGCAAAATATGAAAAGAAAGTTTATGTTTTACCAAAACATTTAGATGAAAAAGTTGCAATGTTACATTTAGACAAAGTTGGTGCAAAATTAACCAAAATGTCAAAAGATCAAGCTGATTATATTAGCGTTAAACAATCAGGACCATTTAAGCCAGATACTTATCGCTACTAAAATAGTAGCCAATGTTAAAATATAATTTATCTCAACTAGACAATATATCAAAAAAAATTTCATCTTTTTTATCTAAATCAGATTGTATATTTTTATTTGGAGAATTAGGATCGGGAAAGACTACTTTTGTTAGAAGCTTGATACATCAATTGCAGGAGAAAAATAAAATTAATAAAACAGAAGTTTCAAGCCCTACTTACAACTTGCTTCATGAGTATACAATTAAAAGTTTAAATATTTTGCACTATGATTTATACCGTTTGAAAAAAACTAAAGAAATAGAACAACTTGGAATTTTTCAAGATGAAAATGAAGTAATAAAAATTATAGAGTGGCCAGAAATAATTGATAAAACAATTAACAATAGACTAGAAATTACTTTTTACCATATGGACGATCCCAAAAGCAGAAAATTGAAGATCAAAGGATATGGTAGATGGAAAGATTTCAGATTAAATGCAATATAAATTAAAAAAAATTAATAGTGACGCATCTTTTCGAGAGTTTTTCAGATTAAAAAAAGGAAAAACAACTTCAATTATAGTTATTGCAAATAAAGAAAAATTTAAAAATCTTTTAGTTTACTCTTCAATAAATAAGTTTTTAAGAGCAAAAGGTATACATACCCCAAAAATGATAAGCCAACATTTTCAAGAGGGAATTATGGAGATAGAAGATTTTGGAAATAAAACACTTCTGCATCATGTAAAAAAGTCAAGAAATATTCTACTTCTTTATAAAAAATGCATAGATGTGATATTAAAATTTCAAAAAATTAAACTTAAGAAGAAAATTAAAATTAATTCAAAGAAAAATTTAAATTTAAGCTTTTACAATTTAGAAAAATTACATCAAGAAACTGACTTATTTTTAGATTGGTATTTACCAGGAATAATAGGCAAAAAAAAAAACGAGAAAAAATAAAAGTAAAATTAAAAAACAACTCAATGAACTATACAAAAAGATTCATTTTAAGAATAGATTTTTTACACATAGAGATTTTCATGTTTCAAACATCATGCCTAAAAATAAAAAATTAGGTATTATCGATACCCAAGATGCAATAATTGGAAACCCAGTTTATGACGTTGCTTCTTTAATAGATGATGTAAGATTCAAAGTACCAATCAAAACTAAAAACAAAATTTTTCAATATTATATTGAAAAAAGCCTAATTAAAAAGAAAGAAAGACACTTGTTAAAAAATGATTTTGATATTTTGTCTATTCAAAGAAATTTAAAAATTCTTGGTATTTTTTACAGGTTAAACAAAAGAGATAGAAAACCACAATATTTGAAGTATTTACCCTACACTTGGAATTTAATTGAGTTGAGAATGAAAAATAAAATTTTTGATAATTTAAGGAAAACAATGTTTAAAGTGGTAAATAAAAAATTAAGAAAGAAAATAAATTTTCAATGAAAATTAAAAATGCAATAATTTTAGGAGCTGGTTTTGGAAAAAGAATGTATCCAATTACAAAAAAAATACCAAAACCATTAGTGAAAATAAATAATAAAACAATATTGCAGAATAGTATAAGTTTTTTAATTTCATTAGGTGTAAAAAATATTGTTATAAATACACACTATCTCCATAAACAGATAATTTCATTTTTAAAAAAATATAAATTTTCAATTAGAATTAAAGTAGTTATTGAAAGAGGAAAAATATTAAATACAGGAGGAGGTATTTTAAATGCTTCAAAAAAATTTAAGAAAAAAATATTCTATGTTTTGAACCCAGATACTATTTGGAGAAAAGAATATAAAAAAGAATTTAAAAATTTAGAAAGAAGCTATTATAAAAATAAAAAACCAGTAATGCTTCTAGTTCATAAAAAAAAAAGTTATGATAAATCCTTCAAAGGTGATTTTAACTTAAATTCTAAAAATGAAATTTTAAGGCAAAAAAATAATAAACTTGTTTTCACAGGTGCACAAATTATCAGCAGGTCAGTTTTTAAATCAAAAAAAATCAAACCATTTAGCATGAACAAAGTCTGGGATGATTTAATTAAAAAAAGAGAACTTATTGGCACAATTAGTAGACAAAAATTTTACCACCTGAACAGCTATAAAATATATAAAAAACTAAGTAAAAAAATTAAATATTAAATATTATCTCTTTTTTCCGATTTTGATCTAAATATTCTGCATTAGAAACTTTGCCAGCATTATCAAAGTTAATTACCAAAGGGTTCCCAGTAGGTATTTCGAGTAAATTGATATTTTTATCAGATATATTAAAAATTTTTTTACCTAGAGCTCTTATGGTATTTCCATGTGTAGAAAAAATAATATTTTTATTATCCCTGAGATGTTTTTCAATATGTTTTTCAAAAAAAGGAACAACACGACTCCAAGTATCTTTTAAAGACTCAGTATCGGGTATTTTTTTTAAATTTCTGTATAGCGGATCATTGTGTGAACTATATTTAGAATCTTTACTAAGAGCTGGAGGCGGAATATCCCAGGATCTTCTATACTTTTTGAATTGCTTTTCACCTAATTTTTTTTTAGTTTCTGTTTTATTTAAACCTGTTAAGGCTCCATAATGTCTTTCATTAAGCTCCCAAGCTTTCGTATATTGTTGCTCTTTATCAACAACCTCTAAAACTATTTCTAAAGTCTTTATTGCTCTCTTCAAATAGGATGTAAAACAGCTGCTAAAATCTATATTTAGTTCTTTTAATAATTTACCCGATTTTTCTGCTTCTCGCTCACCTTTTTCTGAAAGATCAACATCTACCCATCCCGTAAAACGGTTCTCAGCATTCCACTTACTTTGCCCATGTCTAATTGCTATGAGTTTTCCCATCAAATATAATATACTTAATATATTAAATTATTATCATGAAGGGTATTAAATTCTTTTACGTTACCTGTCCTAAAAAAAAGGAAGCAAATAAAATAGCAGCATTTCTTGTTCAAAAAAAACTAGTTGCGTGTGCCAATATTGTAAATAATGTAGACTCAATCTTTAACTGGAAAGGTAAAGTGGTAAAGTCGAAAGAAATTTTAATAATTGGTAAAACAATGAATAAAAATATTCAAAAAATTATCAAAAACATAAAAAAACTTCATAGTTACAAAGTACCATGCGTTATATTTTTTGATATTAAAAACGGAAATACGGATTTTTTAAAGTGGATAATAAGATCAGTATAATCCGTTTTTTATTTTATCTATCTCTTTTGGCACTCTTAATCTTATATCTTTACCCAGGAAGTTTGATAGGTCATTTTTTATATGGAGATTTAAGTAAACAACCAGAATTGATAAGAAACCCAATAGGTACTTCCATAAATCATATGATAGCATTTTTTTTTATATCAATACTTTGCTTAATTGGTTTTGTTAAAAATTTTAATATTCTAAAAGTTTCATTTTTTTTAATTTTGTTATCTATAACTATTGAAATACTCCATCTATATGTACCAAATAGGTCTTTCGAATATTTAGATATTTTCGGAAATTTGTTAGGAACATTGTTGGCTATTATTGTGATTCTATTATATAAGTTGAAAAATGGAAAAATTTGATGAGAGAAAAAAATCATTTGAAAAAAAATTTGCTCATGATGAAGAATTAAAATTCAAAGTTGACTCAAAAAGAAATAGATATTTAGGTGAATGGGTTTCAGAAAAACTCGGGTATGATAAGGAAAAAGAAAAAAAATATATCGAGTCTGTCATTAAGGCTGATTTCCAAGAAATTGGTGATGAAGATGTATTTAAAAAAATCAAACTTGATTTAAAAAATCTAAACATTTCAGATGATGAAATTAGAAATAAAATGAAAGAGTTTTATGAAAAAGCTAAGTCTGATTTTATTTAGTATAATAATTTTTTTACCTTCAGAAATTAAGGCCCAAGAAAGAATAGATTTAGATTTACGATTAGTACCAAAAAAAGAAAAAGATTTAAATTTTATGACTGAGATGCGAAGTAAGTATAGAAGAAGTCAAATTTCAAAGTATACTCATGGGTTACAGTTATAATATTTTAAGATTTGTATTCCTGACTTTATTTAGTCTAACAATTATTTTTATCAATACATCCTTAAGTAAAGAAGAAAAAATTATATCAGGAAAGCCACGCGTTATTGATGGGGATACAATTAAAATAAATGATAAATCGATAAGACTTTTTGGTATTGATGCGCCAGAAAAAAAACAAAAATGTAAAAAAAGTTTTTTAAAAGTGAACTTTTTGAATTTCCAAAAGAATTATAGTTGCGGTTCTGTTTCTACTAAAAATTTAAAAAAAAAAATAGGGAACAAAAATATTGAGTGTATATTTAGATCTGAGGACAGGTATGGAAGATATTTGGCAATATGTTATTTAGAAAAATTGGATATCAATAAATGGATGGTCAAGAATGGTTATGCTTTAGCATATAAAAAATATTCAAGAAAATATGTACTACAGGAACAATACGCAAAAGATAATAAATTAGGTATATGGGAAGGGACTTTTGTAGAACCAGAAAAATGGAGAAGAATTATGAATTAAATTCTTGTATAAATTATTAAGTGATTCATTTTTTCAAAAAAAAAAAATTTATTTTAATCTTTATATTTTTTATAACTGCATGCTCATCTGTTCCTAAAAACACAAAAAATAGTTGTGCAATATTTGAAGAGCGGTATTTATGGTACAAACATACCAAATATGTAGAAAAAAAATGGGGCGTTCCAGTTTATATTCAATTAGCTTTTGTTAAAAAAGAAAGCGATTTTAATTGGCTCGCAAAGCCACCAAGACATAAATTATTTAAAGTAATACCTTACAAGCGTAAATCCAGTTCTTTTGGATATTCTCAGGCAGTAAAAGGTACTTGGGAGCAATATAAAAATGAAACTGGAAAAAAACTAGCGACAAGAGCTAGATTTAAAGACTCTGTTGATTTCATAGGATGGTACATAAATAAATCAAATAAATTACTTAAAATTCCAAAGAACGATGCATACAGACAATACTTAGCTTATTATAAGGGTTGGGGAGATTACAAAAATTATTCTAAAGACAGGAAGGCAATAATATACGCTAAGTCTGCAAAAGATATGGCCAACGAATATAGAAAACAACTAACGGTATGCAAAGATAAACTTAATAAAAAAAAATATATTATTTACTAAATTCTTTATTTAACTGAATATCGACTTCATCCATTTTTTTTGAATTTTTGCATAGCAGCAAATAAAATACAGGAGTGGTAAACAAAGTTAAAAAAGTGCTTATAAGCATCCCTCCAAATATCGTACAACCAACAGCTAATCTTATTCCTTCCCCCGCGCCAGGACCAATGTTACCTATTATTAAAGGTAGCATTGCAATGAGAGTAGATAAGCTGGTCATCATAATCGGCCTGAACCTTCTTAAACATGAATCTACTATTGCATTTTCAACACTTTTTCCTTTTACCCTAAGTTGGTTTGCCCAATCTACAATTAAGATACTATTTTTTGTAGCGATACCTATAAGAACAACCAAAGCAATTTGAGAAAAAATATTTATTGTACTATTGAAAAGAAGAATAAAAATTAATCCACCTAATGTGGCTAAGGGCACTGTTAACATAACTACAAATGGTTGACGCCATGCATTAAAAGTACCAGCCATTACCAGATATGCACTTACCAAAGCGAGCGTAAAAATTACAATCAATTCACTCGAGGCCTCTTTAAGATCAAGAGATTTTCCTTTATAAAAAATTCCAGCTGTTGGAGATTCATTATCAATAGTCTTTTCAATAAAATTTAACGCTTGATTTAAAGTATATCCACCAACCAAGCGTGCAGTAATAGTAACAGATTTAGATCTTTGATAACGTGTTAATAATTTTGGTGAACCTTTCTCTTGAAAACCCACAACGTTTGCTAAAGAAATTAATTTTCCAGTAGTTTCAGAACGAACGTATATTTTACTTAAGCTTTCGGTTTTTCTTCTATCCTTAAGATCAGCTTGTAAAATTATTGGGTATTCTTTACCATCTTCATTTAAAGTTGTTACAGTTTTTCCAGAAAATAAAGTCTCTATAGACCTTCCAATTGCTTGTATGGACAAACCAAGATCTTTGGCTTTATTCTCATCTATAACCAGTTGTACTTCTGGTTTATTTTTTGAATAGTCAGAAGTAATATCTGCTAAACCCCTATTCTTTCTTAATTCTGACATTACTGAATTTTGCCATTTGTATAAATTTTCGTAGGAAGGGCCTGTTATAGTCACAACAACAGGTTTTTGATAATTACTAACTCGAACGGAATTAGGTGTTAATGGGAAGGCCATTGTTCCTGGTACGGTAACAATTTTTCCTATAGCTTTTCTAACAATTTTTTGAGCAGAATCTTTTCTATCTTTCCAATTATCTAATAATGCAATGATTATAAAACTGTTGTAGGATTGTGAGGATCTTCCGAAACCAGGTACTCTCATAATTAATTTTTGATACGATTCATTCTCATCTTGTAGAAGTGGCAGCAATCTTTTTTCAACCTTCTCGGCTTTATCTACAGTATATTCAAACGAAGAGGATTCATCGGTTTTTCCAAAAACTAAGTAAACACCTCTGTCTGGATTTCTTTCTAACAAAGTTTTGGGAGTAATTTTAAAAAGAAAGGCAGCAAACGCAATTACAAAAACCATAAACCAGATTATAGTCTTTGGTTTCTTTATCCAATATTTAAGGGTTTCATAATAAAATTCTCCAAAATTATCAAATATTCTTTCAAACTTTAAAACTACCTTTGATTTAGATTTATTTTTATTTAGCAATTTAGACCCTAACATTGGCGCAATTGAAAGTGCAGTAAAAGTACTTATTACAATTGTGATAGAAAGTGTTATTGCCATTTCTCTAAACAATGTTCCGCTAATTCCACCAATAAACAATAAAGGTGCAAATGTTGCCAAAAGTATAATGCTCGTTGATAAAATTGCGAAAATGACATTTTTTGATCCTGCAGCTGCAGCTGCCAAAGAAGTATCACCTTGTTCTACTCGATGATAAATTGATTCAGTCATAACAACACTGTCATCAGTTACAATTGCTACGCTTAAAATTATAGCCAGCAATGTAAAAACATTAATTGTCAGCCCAAATACCCACAAACCTAGACAAGCACCTATTAAGCTTACAGGAAGTGTTACAGCTGGAACTATAGTTGCTCTTATGTTGCCTAAAAAAAGATATATTATTCCAATTACCAATAGCAAAGCTAAAATTATAGACTGATAGCACATTTGTATTGCCTCTTTAATATAAGTGGCTCTATCAAAGCTAACTGATAATTTTAAGCCGTCGGGTAGAGTTTTATTTACTTCTTTAATCTTTCCTCTTATATTATTTGAGAGTGTAACAGTACTTTCATTTGTTCGTGCGTAAATACCAATCCCAACAGTATTTTCGTTTAGGGCATCAGGACTTTGGGCTTTAAATAAAGTTTTTTCGGAAACAGGCCCATACTTGATTTCACCTAAATCTCCCAAAGTTATAGTTTTGCCCTTAATTTTCTTTATAGGTAATTTTTTTATTGAACTGATATCTGTATAAGTTTTTCCAAGGTCAAGCGTAAGGTCTACATTATTTGCCTCAATGGTACCCGCAGGAATTGCGACATTATTTTTTCTTATTGAACTCTCAACTTCCCTTATGTCTAAATCGTTTGCGCTTAATTTAACTGGATTAAGGTAAGCTCTTACTGCCTTTTCATTAATTCCGCCAACTATTACTCTTCCCGTTCCAGGAACTGAGCTGAAGGTATCAACTAAATTTCTTTTCACATAGTCGCCAATATCTAGGGAGTTCCAAGATGTACTGCTAACCGATAACCACATGCTAGTAGAAAAACCGGCCGAGGCTTTTCTAACCTCCGGAGCCTTACTATCCTCTGGCAAATTATCAATAATTCTTGCGATTCTTTCACGAATATCGTTTGCAGCATCGTCAATATCAATGCTGGTGAAGAATTCAATTTTTATTGTGCTTCTCCCAATTTCAGAAAGTGTATCAATTGACTTAATACCTTCCGCCCCACCAATTGCTAATTCAATTGGTTCAGATATTTCAGAAGCAATAATTGATGGACTGGCGCCAGTATATTTAGTGGAAATGACAACTTCCGGTGGCTGAAGATTCTTTGGAAGCTCTCTAGTGCTAATCTCAAAAAAAGTGTAAAGACCAAATATTACTAATAGTAAGGAGAAAACGGCACTTAAGACTGGCCTTTTGATATTAAGCAAACAAAAATTATGCATGTTATTTCATCAAAGGTTTAACAAGCATTCCGTT
>MDTB01029061.1_pt1 | contig 21890 bp, 17 predicted proteins | sample 811161 | NCBI WGS metagenome assembly MDTB01 (sample SAMN05326650, study PRJNA326480) | marine metagenome | isolation source: seawater | place: Mediterranean Sea | collected 2009 | reverse complement strand
TGAAAGTTGATATGATCATTAATCAATACAACATCTCCTGGATTCAATTTTGGCGATAACCCACCAGATGCATTGGTTATAATTAAATTCTCTACCCCTTGATCCTTGAAAAACTGAATAAAATCAAGAAAGTCCTGACTTTCTCTACCTTCATACCAATGAGGCCGACCCTGACAACAAATCACTTTATGACCATGCATAGAGCCAAAATAAAGCTGCCCGCTATGGCCTGCAACGGACGTGATGGAGGAACCGAGTACTTCTGCAAAAGAACACGTTTTATCAAGCGTCATTCGCTCAGTAATTTGCCCTAATCCTGAACCTAAAATAACTGCCGTTTTGTATTGGTCACTCACGTTTTTACCTACTTACAAGAATTACTAATCGACTTCCAATTTCTTCGCTTATATCAGCGATCCACCCAAGCCGCTCAATTATTTGATAAATAAACATTAGCTCAATCGCATTATCTGTTTGTTCTTCAATAAAAAATAAATGCCTTAATTGTTCTTCAAGTGCGTCTGCTTGATGCTCAAGGTGATCTAACTCATTCGCAGCTTGCAAAACGTGCTTTTTAAAAATCTTACTAAACCCGTAATCAACTAAATCGTCTAACTCGCATACGGCAAGGTATGCTTGAGAAATTGATTGCTCTACCTTTTGTACAAATTCTCGAAAACTAGGGATAATCACAGGAGAAATCACGGGTTTTCTACCAACAAAAATACCCGCAACGTCGCGTATTAGATTAATTGCTTTTTCTTGTACATGGAGTAGGGCTAACGTGTCACCCCTAGGAATTGAAAGAATTAGATTTCGATGCGTTTTGATTCTACACTGGCGCTTACATTCATCAGCCTTATGCTCTAGATCAATTATCTCCTCAAATATTGCGCGCCCCTTAACAACATCTTGGCTAACAATAGAGTCAAAAAATGGTACCAACATTTTTCCAGCTTCAGCAGTATATTGCATATGCTTTCTCAGCCCCTTAATTGGAGACCGACTGACAAGCTTTAAAATTGAGGGTTTAAACATATCAACCTGTTTTTAACATCATTACACAAAAAGCTATCACAATAATCAACATTAATGCAAGAAATCCCAATGTGTTCATTGTTTTGAAAAAGCTTTTTGCTGTAAACCAATCAGGTCTGCTGCCAACAAGGTTATAAATCATATAGGCAGCAAGTAGCGCACCTAAAAACCAAAAAAAGATATACCAATCCACTAACAATCACTCTCTTCATATTGTTGACTTACTGACATATCACCTAATAACATGTTTGCACTCCATACTTCCAAAGAATTTGTATGTCCAGTCACACCGATCATATCACCTTTCACGATGACAACCAAATCTTCATCGTTGAAATCAATGATTGGTCTTAGATGTTTTGCAGCCATAATGTTGATGTTTTCATAATCCAGTCGATCATACGTTACACCAATAGGTGTCACTCCTCGATAGATCTGAGTACGCTGACATGTTTTATTAATACGACTCATTCCAAAGATTGGAATTTTTGAATCATGTCGACTTGCATATTGTACTGTCGCCCCAAATTCTGTAAATATTACTACCGCCTTCGCCCCCAAGACATGGCCTACTTGAATTGCCTGATCTGCAATCACCATTGAAACATTTTTTGTATCAGGTTGAAGCTGTCGCTCAAGTTTTAAATATTTTACGTGAGATTCTGTCTCTAAGCATATTTCATTCATTGATTGTACGACATGATCTGGATGTACACCCATTGCTGTCTCTGCAGATAACATAAGCGCATCGGCATGATCTAAAATTGCGTTAGCAACATCCGACACTTCAGCGCGAGTAGGGTGATTATTCGTAATCATCGACTCCATCATTTGTGTTGCCACAATGACAAAATTATTGTTTTGTTTACCAACTTTTATGATTTGCTTCTGAACTGCTGGCACTTTTGCAAAACCAATCTCAAGCGCTAAATCTCCTCGTGCAATCATCAAACCGTGGGAAACTTTTGCAATTTCATCAATGTACTTCAAAGCATCTGATCGCTCGATCTTCGAAATCACCTGAATGTATTTCTTCGATTGTGTGATTTTTTCGCGTACTGAAAACACGTCATTTGCATTTTTAACAAAGGACAGTGCAACAAAATCTACATCCTGCTCAATTGCAAAATCAAGGTCGCGTGCATCTTTTTCAGTGAATGATGGAGCAGTTAGTCCTCCATCTTTTAAGTTAATTCCTTTGTTAGAACCTAAAATGCCAGTAGTAATGACCCGAGTCTTAATGGCTCTTTTTGTTTTTGCAACGACCTCTAAAGTCATATTACCATCATCTAGAATTAGTTCATCACCGATACCTACATCCTTAACGAGATTATCATAATGAAAACCAACTCTTGTTTCATCCCCATCCGTCTTAGGACAGTCTTGGTCAAGGATAAATTGTTGCCCCTCTTGAAGATGAACACTTCCATCTTTAAAGCGCGCAATACGTATCTTAGGGCCTTGTAAGTCTATCAAGATAGCAGGACAGACCAAACTTGATTCTTTCGCTGTGATTCGAATGATCTCAATCACATCCCGCATATCTTCGTGTTTACTATGAGAACAATTTAAACGAAATACATTGACTCCCTTATGAATAAGACGTTTAATCATCTCTTTTGATGTGCTGGAAGGACCAAGGGTTGCTACAATTTTAGTGTGTCTCATGATGTAAACTCCAAGTATCTAACACTTTTAGACTGCCATGGGCAACGTACTCTAAGAAAGCACCCCCAGATGTTGAAACATATGAAAAGTCATTCATTAAAGATAACTCATTTATTAAAGAGACAGAATCTCCTCCTCCAACAATCGTATATGCATCTGCCTTTGCAATGGCTTGTGCAATGATCAAACTACCTTTGTCAAAAGGCTTCTTTTCAAAAAAACCCAACGGACCATTCCAAATGATGGTGTTTGCAGTTTGAATCCACTGAAGAAAAATTTCAATGGATGATGGACCGACGTCAACAATTTTATCAGAGTCTTTCAACGTGTCTTTCGCAAAAGTGACCTGCTGCTCGTGCTCTGTGACTCCATCTATAGGTAGAATGATTTTATTCCCCATACGTTTTAACATTGCACTTGCGATAGTAATCGAATCACTCTCTATCAAAGAGCTCCCCATATAAACGCCCTTTGCAGCTAAAAAAGTATTTGCAATGCCACCACCAACAATGACTTTATCTGCAGAATCTAACAATGATTCAATAAGAGATAATTTAGTTGAAACTTTGGCACCACCGACAATTGCAACTGTTGGTGTTTGACCATTCATTCCTAAATCAATATTTTTTTTCTCTTGTATAAAATGATCACCAAATTGAACCTCAGGAGCATGAGCGACAACACCTGTCACTGAAGCATGTGAGCGATGCCCTACAGAAAAGGCATCGTAGACCAAACAATCTATATTTTTTAAAAGCCCCCTAGAAAGGGTAATATCATTACTATATTCACGTTGATCAAACCGGACATTCTCTAAAAGAACCAAAGTTGCGTCCACATCAAAACCATCTTGAGCAGAATGAACAGCATCCGGGAATGCTTTTTGAATAGTAGGTAATAATATCCGTGTAGAATATGTAGGGTCATTGCCACTGGGGCGCCCAAAGTGTGACAAAATCAATACTTTTTTTGGTTGCGCTGACATAATCATTCGAACAGTTGGAACCACAACATCCCATCTAGTTTGATCAATCACTTGACCCTCTCTACAAACTAAATTTAAATCCAGTCGCAGAAGAACTGTCTTATTTTTCAATTGTTTCGCATTGATCTGCGGCAACTGCGTGTGCACAAATATTTCTCCAATGACTTACAATATCAAGCATCCGACATGCAAATGCCCATTCATTATCGTACCAGGCCATTACCTTCAATAAGTCACCATTCACCATGGTATGCGACAAATCAACGATTGATGACTCTTTACGATGATTAAAATCAGTTGAAACCAATGGCGCTTCATTACATGTCAATACGTTTTTTGGGACTACATTTTCTGCATTTTCAAATAGTGTATTGACGTCTTTTGCAGATGGTTTCTCGTCAAGCTTTAAAGCAATATCAAGCATCGACACATTCAATGTAGGTACACGCAATGCCAAACCATCAATTAACCCATCTAACTCTGGAATGACACAACCAATGGATGATGCAGCACCTGTTTTCGTAGGAATGATTGATTGAGGCGCAGCTCTAGCACGACACAAATCTTTGTGCGATGAGTCAACTAAACGCTGATCGCCTGTCATCGCATGTATCGTAGTCATAAGCCCTGATTGTATTTTATAATGTGAATGAATCACTTTTAATATTGGCGCTAGACAGTTTGTGGTACACGAGGCAGCTGAAAGGATTGTATCTTTCGGTGTCATGCTATTTTCATTCACACCATAGACAATCGTCTTATCTACATCTTTACCTGGTGAAGACAACAGCACCATAGCAGCACCTTGATTCAGATGAGCATTTAATTCTGCTCTTGTTTTAAACTTACCGCTACACTCTAAAACTACGTCAACTTCTGACCAATCAAGCTGTGACAAATCTTTTTCTCTGCTGTACTGAATCGATTGGTTTTCGATCAATATGAAATCATCGCCTACATTGACGGCATACGGCCAAACTCCATGAATGCTATCATATTTTAAAAGATGTGCAGATGAAACCGCCTCAGCGGGAGAGTTAATGCGTACAATATTTAGGAGTTGTCTTATTTTTTCATCCTCAAACCATGCTCTTACGATGCATCGCCCAATCCGACCAAACCCATTAATCGCTACATTGATCATTGATATTCCATCCTCATCTTTTTAGACTGCATGAAAGATAATACCTGCTCGAGCACTTTTTCTTTAGAGAAATTCATAATCTCCATTACTTCTTTACCTGGACCACTCATCCCAAAATCATCCAGTCCAATAACAAGACCATCTCGTCCTGCCCATTCATACCATGTTGCTTTGGCTCCCGCCTCAATGGCAACAACTGGAACATCCTGAGGTATTACATTCGCCTTATATTCTGATGATTGTTCTCTAAATACTTCCATGCAAGGCATTGATACAACCTGTATCAATACGCCCTTAGAATTCAAAGATTCAGCAACACTAAGAGCTAAGCTTACCTCTGATCCTGTAGCAACAATCACCATTACAGGAGCGTTTGGCTGCAAAAGACAATAGCCTCCCCTGAGAACATTTTCACGCGTGATATTTGTAAACGCTGGTACACTTTGCCTTGAAAGCACTAAACAAGAAGGAGTATCAGCTTCCTTTAAAGCACTTTCCCAAGCACATATCGTTTCTAGCGTATTTGCAGGACGCCAAACATTTAAGTTTGGTGTTGCTCTTAACATTGTTAACTGCTCTACAGGCTGATGGGTAGGACCATCTTCTCCTAGACCAATTGAATCATGAGTAAAAATATAAATAACCTGCAATTTCATTAATGCTGACATTCTAATCGCATTTTTTGCATAATCTGAGAAAACTAAAAACGTAGCGACATAGGGAATAATATTGCCCTCTAGTGCCATCCCATTGGCAATGGCTGACATTGCAAATTCTCGTACGCCATAATTAATATAATTGCCGTCGATTTTCTCCGGCACACGAGGAATCGAGGTTGATACTTTGGTTAAATTAGATGCTGTAAGGTCTGCAGAACCTCCCACTAACCCTTTACGATTGATTCTTTCTAATACCCATTGTGAAGACTTACGCGTTGCTATCGCCTGAGTCATTTTTTTTGCTTCAATAAATATTTGTTCAAAATTTGTGTGGTCTTTCAATGTAATTGGCGTTACTGGCTCTTCCATCAAATAAGTAGGTTGAGAGGTCTGCCAATGATCATATATATCTTCAGGCACCATAAAGGGCTTGATTACACCTATGGCCTTCTTTGTCTTTTGATAACGATCCTCTCCCAGCGCCTGACCATGACATTGATGCTTACCTTCCCAATCAGGAATTCCCTTACCAATGGATGTATGACACTTAATTAGAACCGGGCCTTTAAGAGAAAGTGCGTGATGAATTGATTCGTGAATTTCCTTAAAATCATGTCCATCCACATTGTCAATGACGGACCAGCCATATGCTTCAAAACGTTTTTTCACATCTTCTTGAAACCAGCCATCAATGTGGCCATCAATCGTAATTTGATTTGCATCATAAAATACAATTAAGTTGTCTAAACCCAACGTACCAGCTAAAGATGCAGATTCGTGACTAATACCCTCCATCAAGCAACCATCACCAACGAAGGCCCATACAGTATATTGATGGGAGGCTAATTTTTCACTCCTGAGATAATCCCTAGACATTGCCATACCAACTGCATTTGCTAAACCTTGACCTAGAGGGCCTGTTGTAGTCTCAATCCCAAGTGCTGCATTCTTTTCAGGATGTCCAGCTAAATGGGACCCTATCTGGCGAAATTGCTTCATATCCTCAATACTTACAGGGAACCCGGATAAATGAAGCAGTGCATAAAGCAATGCACTGGCATGACCATTGGATAACACAAATCGATCACGATCAGGGTGAGATGGTAATTTTGGATTATACTTTAAAAAATGACGCCAAAGCACCGTTGCAAAATCAGCCATGCCAAGCGGTGCTCCAGGATGGCCTGATCCACATTCCTCTACCATATCAAGAGACAGTGATCTCACAATATTAGCGTACTTTTTATCCTCTTCAAAATTCAACATGAGACACAGTATAACCTACCCGTATTCATAAATAAACTTGACTTTAAAATGATTCATAGCTATGATAGAAACATAGTCAATGTACTTAAATCGGCGGAACTTATGTCTTACAAGTCAAAAACCTCTTGTCTTACAAAAGAGAAATCTTTTAGTCTAGACGAAGTCAATCAAATGATCCCTTTCTTAGAAAAAACTTTTATCAGAATTCACCAGCTTAACTCCCAAGTCAAAGAGACCCTACAGATCATTGGGTGTGATGAGGACGATTTTAGCCTAGATTCTATTGATTTAGCTAATAATTCACAAAAAGAAAACGAATCAGTATATGATTTACTTACAGATCTCAAACTATTCTTAAGCGCAATTCAATCTTCTGTTTCTGAACTATCCAAGACTGGCTGCAGTATACGCAACTTAGAGAATGGTCATGTTGAATGGCTTGCATCAATTGAGCCAGATGCTGCATATCTTAGCTGGAAATTAGGTGATTTAAGCGCCACACTAATGAGAGATGACTTGCCTACCGCACTTCATTCCACACAACGTGTTGGTCGTTACACTGGCGAGAATAGCCTCGACGATTGATTGTTGAAGTACCAAGGTAAATTAGACTGCTCTGTCACCATTTGTTTTGCGAATAACCCTAAAGAGGAAACACTATTCGTTGTAGGTTCAATTTTTAGATTTGCCTTGTAGTCGTTTAATACTTGCGACGCTAATTCTCTTTTAAAGGTTAAATCATTAAACATCGAGCCTCGGTCTCCCGTCAAGTTAAGCAGCTTATCTATGTTACGTGCCGATTGTAAGGCTTTGAGATCCATAGCTGAAAGTTGGTCTATACCCTTAAATTGAAAATCTATTGGGACCTCTAAATGGCCAGCCTCATCCAAAGTTAATAATTGCTTTTCGATTTTCTGTGCACATTTTAAATGACAATATATATCAAGTGTTTCATTTGATGCACGAGGGCCAGAAGCAGTGACTTGAAGGGGAAGATCATTACTCAAACCATGATGCATGTCATATGCATGCACAAATGGTGCATTTTCTTTCATGGATTCATTGACATCCTCAACGGAGAGAGAGCTAAACTTTTTAACTAAGAACTCTGAGATCAATTCATTTTGCCCCTCTAACTTCATCTTTTGATAACAATGGACCAAATCAACCAAAAAGCTATTTGGAGATATTTTACCTAAGCGTTGGAACATCTGAATACGCTGCACGTCATTTAATGAACTTAAGCGCTCTTCTCGACTCCCTCCAACGGCTCCAACAGCAAATAAAGCTTCGTCCATCGAACTCGGGTGATAACAAATCGGCGCTAATTTTAATAACGAGGTAACATTATCTTCCGAAACCACCTCATTTAACATTTGCAAGAAAATGTCCAATTGCAACCTTTCATCCCAAGATGAATAAATCATTAAATCCAATGCTATGAATGAATGATTCTCATTAATTTTATCATCTTGTAATTTTGAAGCTGAAAAGTGTCGTAGTTGATGACTTTTTTTGTAAAACAGAATGGCATATGCAAGGAAGAATACTCCAAATATAAAATATGCAGGATTAAATATGCTAAAGAGGAATGCCGTAATGGCAGCAAAGAGATATACAACGGGTCGATAGTCTTTGATGGTTTTTAGCTTGAAGCCATTCAGGCAATACGCCATAAACGCTTTAAAATTTTCGTTAGTATCATGTTCATTGGTAGAAAACTTGGTATTGAACAATTTTGGTGCATATAACTTTCCGAGAAAATGCAATTCTTTTTCATTCTCAACAAAACAACTCATACACTGATAAAATAAATAAGGAGATGTATTGAACATCTTGAAATAAAAGCTTGCTTCTCCTGTTGATGCCCTATCAATTGCTAATCCTTTTAAATGCTGTATCTGAGAGACTACATAACTTCGCACCAAATAACGCTCGATTAGATTTTTGCGCTCGTTAGGATACGCCTTCAAATATTTTACAATCATCTCATTTTTATCTGTCACACCATCATGCTGTATGTCCGAACGCATCGATTTCATTTCGTGAGCTGGAATATTTGCGCTCAAAGCACCGATAATTGATCGATCATCTAACTTAATAATATTGAAATACTCTTCCACAATCTCTATTAAACGATTTTTTGTTGATGTCGATTTAAAAGAATGTCCTTTTGACGCCATTGATTCTATTGATTTTTTAAACTCTGTCTGGTTTTGTTTATTGACACCATATTCAATACAATCCAATATCTCTTCTTTATCCATATTCTCATATTTAATTTGTAATCCTTCCAACATTTGAACTAGTTGGACAAATTCTTTAAGTGATTTCTTATGGTGCGACAATGACTTTGATTCTAATAATTTGTTTACAATATAGTCATGATTTTTAGAATACAAAGAGGGCTCAAAACTTGTTATATATGAATCGAGCTCGTTGGATGATGTGATTGACACTTCATTTGTAAATACTGTAAAAACCTTATCAAGCACATTATGCATCTCTTTCACTTCATCAAGGAGTAATTGTCCTTTTTGAATATTGTCTTCAAGCGTTCTCGCTTTATCACCGTAAAATGCTAATGCGGATGATATTTGGGACTCAAGTGATGTAGATTCAGAATCTAAAACACTGAACCTATCAAACTGAGTGTGATACGCTGAGCCTCTTTGAGAATGTTGTAAATTCTCAAGCACCAACCATTCTTCCAAATCGTTCGCATGTATTTCATGGTCCTGATGAAACCCGAGTGCTAGTTTTAGTTGATTTAGTTTCTTATGCAGATTATTTGCCTTCATGTGAGGTAAATCGAAACTTTTAGAAGTAACCTCTTTAACAGGTTGGCTCAGTGTTGCTTTCTCTTCGAGTAATAACTGATTCAATTGACTAATGCCTTGATCACATTGAGAGGGTAGCTCTTTTACCATTTTATTTTTAACCTGATCGAACATACCCCTATATGATTCAATGTCTTTAAATCCTAGAGCTTTACCTACATGTGACCAATATTTGGTTTGCTCTCTGTTAGACAGATTGTTTGGCATGATTAAGATCAAATACATCATGCTTTCTTTAAACTTTATCGATGCTTCCAGATCAAGATGTCCAATTGTAGACTTTGAAGCTAACGATATGAAGGTTCGAAAACTCACTGAATCTGGGGTCATTTTTCTAAAAATATTAGCATATACATTGTCTGAATATTCTTCTGACTGACATGTGCTCATTAGATCATTATATTGTCTTGACTCAACAAGTCTTTTTACTTGCAATAAACTTTCCTTTAATGTCTTTTCTGACATTGCATGTAATGAAGACCCCTTGATCAAACAAAGAAAATAAATCAATTTTTCTTCCATACTATTCTTGTCTGGGCAGTGTCTATTTAAAGTTGTTAAAGTTCGCTTAAACAATTTAAACAAATCATTATCATCAGACAACCATTTCTGCACCTTTTTAACGTCTATCGAAGGACTCATATTAAATGGGTTACTCAATTGGCGAATAGCTTTATTACATTCCTCTGTGGATAAAGGGTTTACTAATGTATTTAACATGTTATTCACTGATTGATTCTTATGATATTCATCGATCTGTTGAGAAACAAAACCATCATGATGATTTTGTTTTATATAGTAATGCAATACGCCAAGATCAAAGTGTCTGAGATCTCCTGATGCTTGATAATCAGCTAAAAGATTTTTTATTTCCGCGCATCCATTTTCCATATTATTTTGTTTTAAGAACTCTGACACAAAAGCTAGGGAATGTTTTGCATTAATAATCTTATCATCGGAAAGCTGGATGCCCATATTTTTGAGCATACCCTCGATGAATCGATCGGTTTTCTTTGTAAATACTGGGTTTATATATTGTTTAGTTAACTGAAAATGTGATGACTTGTAAATCTCTTTACTTTTGTTATCTTTTAACGTTTTTTGTGCATCTTCAAGCCGTTTAATAATCTGACGAATTTCTGATAATGCTTCATGTTGATTTTCAATATCAACCTTTGAAGACAATGATAAACTGGCATGTTCTATTTGCTGACTTAAACCCGTTAAGCCATTTAACACTCCACGTAATGTTGAGATTACTGTATTATCGACACTGATGTGATTAGAAATGGCTTTTAGTCTTTTAAAATACTCACATAAGTATCCTTTCCATTCCAAATGGATTGACTCTTCAATAGAGAGCGTATATTTTTCATCCCTTTCAAGGGCGATTTGTAAAATTTGTAAAATTTGCTTATTAGATAACCCTTGAGCTGTTTTATTAAAGGGTTTTAAAATAAGGTTGCATCGTTTCATCTCAAAAGGTGAGACCATTAAGTGATTAGAATACGAGCGTGAAGGTTTTGAATTTAACACTCTCATAACGTCAAATCTAAAATTGTTTTGGATCTTTTCTTTTTCTTCTAGTGTTAAGGGAGGCTTCCCATGGTATGTATGCTCTATATAATCTTTTGCAACTTCTTTTAAATTGAGCGCAATATCATAAACAGATTTAATCGCCCAATATGCGTTTTCTTTATTAGAGGTCAATTGAGATGCTGGATTTAAAACCACAGCATCCAGCAATTGGAATGATTGTGACTTTCTGCCATCTAGCTGCAATAATAATCTTTGTTTTTCTGCTCTATCCATAAGCATAATTCCATTTATTGTAACTTTCCTTTTACATAGGTTCTAACCTAATACTTCGTTAGTTTGATTATAGTAAATTTTTTTAAGGTCTGCGCAAATATGTCCTTAACTCATGCATACTCATATTTGATTTTCTTTGCATACAGTACGCATCGAATCCTAATAGGAGCTCCTTTAAAACAGCAAAATCTCGACTAATATATTTAATTAAATAGGCTATTATTTGTGAAGAACAATTGAGATCCCTTGTCGCCAAAAATGCTTCTAATGCATGTTGAATGTCTTCACCTGTCAGTTTTGTTACATTTAGCAGCAACATCCCTTGTAATCGGGTGTAAAGGTCCTTCCATAACTTTAAATGTCCACCAAAATCATGTCCTCCGATGATCAGGGTGATGTTGTGCCGCTTACAATGATTTATTAGCTCAAATAATGCTTCTTGCCATAAGATGTCTGTTTGGGTTTGTTCAAAATCGTCAAGGGCTATTAAATCAACATTTTGTAAATCTTTAATGCTATTCACTGATAATTCGTTTAATAGTTTTAATGGGATATACATTGTATTTAACGAAGGATGATTAAAGCAGCATGCCTTTAAAAGATGACTGCAACCCGCACCTTCTGGCCCAATAAGAAGAATGTGCTCTCCTTGCGTTAAAGCCTTCAATTGGGTAATCATCCGAAGATTCGATTTACTGACATAAAAATGTTCAAAATCGGATCTTTCATTTTCAGGAATTGGGAGTATTAATTGTTGCTCTGGACCAAATATCATGCTGCTAATTATCTAATTCTTGTGGATCAACTTCAACTACCGCGCCCTGCTCGGATAAATGATAACACGCTTGAAATAACGGCTCTCTTTCATTGCTCCTTAAAAGTAAATAGCCATGGTATATATTTTGTCTTTTTGTGATGGCTGGTAATATTGGCCCGATTACTTCAATCTTTTGCTTGATGGTTCTTATCCAATCCTTTAATTTCCTCTCAAGCGCAAACTGGTCTGATGCCTGATGTCTTATTTTTGCAAGAAAACTAAATGGTGGCCAGCTGCCTTCTCTTCGTTGATCAACCAAATACTCCATAAAAGGCTGATAGTTACCTGCTTGGATGATGCCAAGTGCTGGATGATGTGGTAAATGTGATTGAATCCAAATATTTCCAGCTTGATCTCCTCTACCGCATCGACCTGCAACCTGAAAAATCATTTGGCCCCAGCGCTCTAAGGCCCTAAAGTCCGTCGCATATAACGCATGATCGGTATCAACAACCACAACGTCAGTTAGTCCAGAAAAATCATGACCCTTTGCAATCATTTGTGTCCCCACAATCACCTTACCTCCAGGTAAATTTAATTCTTTACGAACACTTGCCCAGTGAGAAGGGGACTGCATCGTATCTGCATCAATTCGAATCACATCAAAATCTGAGAACTCCTCTTTTAAATATTCAGCTAGCTTTTCAGTACCTATACCTACTTGTACAATTTCATCTGATCCACAATCAGCGCAAACGCTTGGTAATGGATAATTGGTTTGGCATAAATGACAGCGCATTTTATTCATCTTTTTGGAGTAATTTAACTTAACATCACAATGGTTACACGTGTTAAACCAACCACACATATGACATAACGTTACAGGACTGTAGCCCCTTCGATTAAGAAAAAATAAAATTTGTTTCCCTTCTTTCAGAACAGCAAGCGTCCTATCTAAAATTGGCTTTGTAATACCATGAACCAGTACATTTTTTCTCATGTCTACTAAATGAACATGCTTACTTGTTTTAGCGTATCTTGAATTCAATCTTACACATTGATATTTTCCCTTTTCAACGTTGAGCCATGTTTCCATTGAAGGCGTAGCAGATCCAAGCACAATTGGAATATTATTTTGTTTTGCTAAGACAATTGCCGCATCTTTGACGGAAAAAAAAGGGTGGCCTTGTTGGCAGAAAGATAAATCATGCTCTTCGTCAATAATGATTAAACCTAAATTTTGAAAGGGCAAAAAAAGCGCTGATCGGGTTCCAATCACAACAGAGACATCATTATTTGCGACATCGTGCCATACCGAACGTCTTTGACTGTCTCCTAATTTAGAATGCCACTGAGAGACATTTACGCCTAATGCACTGACTGCTCGTCCAACGGTTTGAGGTGTTAACCCAATCTCCGGCACTAAAATCAACACTTGTTTTTTTACTTGAAGGTGTTGTTTTGCCATCGCAAGATAGATATGTGTCTTCCCACTGCCCGTTACACCAAAAAGCAGGCTAGGAGACAACCCATTGGTGAGTTTTTCTAATGCACAGCTTTGCTCCTCTGTCAGTACAACCTCTCTATTCTTATTGGTCTGAAAAGCCGTTAAGAAGCCATGATCAATCATGGAATGGATTGTTTTTTTAGCAAATGCCGAGTCTAGTAGTTGCTCGTATGAAATTACTTCTGTCTTTATTCCCTGTAACCATTCAACACACTCTCGCTGAGCTTTTGTTAACTTGGTACGAGGAAGATTGTTAAAAACATATGCTCCAACATATGTTCGCATTAATGACTCATTCGTTAAAACACTGATTGGAAAACAAGCAGCGATTAAACGGCCTATCGAAACCTGATAATACTTAGACATCCATTGCATTAACTGAATATGATTCACCGTTAAACTAAACGGATAAGGAAATACTTTTAAGATTGACTTCATTTTTGCCAACGGAATATCGCTGTGATCATGGCACGCTATAACGATGCCAAATGTTTGCCTCGCACCAAAGGGAATGGTTACGACCGCACCAGGCCATAACTCAAGATTGGAGTGAAGATAATCAAACACTCGCCCTCCAGCTTTAAATACAACAACTGATGCTGTTTTTGTTATAACCGCAACTTTTTCCATGATTCACTATACTAATGGTTAATATGGATACGCTCAAGACATGCTTTAAATTATCTTGTATTACCTTTTCTGGTATATTGCTCTTTTTGATGGGAAGCTATATTTTTATTATTCCTGATGTATCCGAACTCATCCATGCAGCCGATGATAATCAAATGATGGTGCAACAGTTCTACACTAACAATGATCACACATGTACACTGGAAGAGATCCCACGTTTAATGGTTTATGCCTTTATCACCTCTGAAGATGGTGATTTTTACGTGCATTATGGTATTGATCTTATGGCATTGATGCGTGCCACTAAAACACTGATTACCACAGGTAAAAAAAGTGAAGGAGGAAGCACGATCACCATGCAAGTTGCGAGAAATTTTTACTTACACAAGCGTAAAACATTCTTAAGAAAATATAGAGAAATATTACTCGCCCTTAAACTAGAGAGGAACTTCTCAAAACAACAAATCCTCGAATTTTACTTAAACAAAATTTATTTCGGTAATAATCAATATGGTGTTAAAGATGCTTCCAAATACTATTACGGAAAAACATTGGATGAATTGACACTGGCTCAAATTGCTATGATCGCAATTATCCCCCGCGCTCCATCGAATGATAATCCTCTCGATAATCCAGCCCTTTCCTTAAAAAGAAGAAACCATCTTCTACAAAAAATGTTACACGTTGGTCAAATTAGTATCGAAGAGTATACCAAAGCATTTAAGGAACCCTTGACTGCAGCCCCTCACTAAAACTACAATCAACCCTATCCAAATGAATCTGTTAAAGGTGAAACATATCAAATGACAAATGTACTCAAAAAAAGATTTCGTGGTTTTCTACCAATCGTTATTGATGTAGAAACTGCAGGCTTTAATCCTAAAACAGATGCCCTGTTAGAGCTAGCAGCCCTTGATATCATTCAAAATGATGATGGCTTGTTGCAGCTTGGCGAAACACTTCACGACCATGTCACACCATTTAAAGGGGCAAATTTAAACCCTGACGCTTTAGAATTCAACCAAATCAAACCGTTTCATCCCTTTCGATTTGCTGTCGATGAAAGAGAGGCTATGGAAAAACTAAATACTTTTGTAAATCACAAAATCAAAGCAGCGAATTGTCAAAAAGCCATTTTAGTCGGCCATAATGCGCATTTTGATCACAGCTTTATCCTTGCTGCATGCCAAAGACAAAAAGTGAAATTTATGTTTCATTCGTTCAGTACATTTGACACGGTATCTTTGTCTGCGCTTTTATTGGGTGAAACTGTCTTAGCTAAGGCATTAAGAGCAACTAACTTAGGGTATGATGCTAATGAAGCGCACTCTGCTCTTTATGATGCCACACAAACGGCCAAACTTTTTTGCCATCTAGTCAATCATACAAAATACATCAAAGACTAAGCGGCACTTCTTAAGCTTTTTCGCAACACCTTACCTACTGTTGATTTAGGAAGCTCTGCGACGAACTCAACATGCGTTGGAACTTTATATGCTGCAATCAGAGACTTACAGTGATTTCTAATATTTGCTAGAGTCAACGGTTTACTGGAAACAATATATGCTTTTACACTTTCATTGCCGCGTAAATTTGATTCACCAACAACTGCAGCCTCAATAATGTGAGGGTGTGTGGTCAATGCCATCTCCACTTCCGTTGGAAAAACATTAAACCCTGAAACAATGACCATATCTTTCAAACGATCAACGATTGTAATTTTTCCATCTGCTGATAATTTAACAATATCACCAGTCGCAAACCATCCATCTTTAAGCACTTCTTTTGTCGCGCTTTCATTTCTCCAGTACCCCATCATGACCTGCGGGCCCTTTACCCACAACTCACCCGTGTGACCTTTTGCTACTCTAACGCCAGAGTCGCTAACGACCTTTACTTGAGTCTGATCTACTGGGCAACCGACCGTATCTATAAATTTATTCTTCTTAGACCAAGAGGTAATTGAAACAATTGGTGACGTTTCTGAGAGACCATATCCCTGATTTACAACACAACCTGTAACCTTTTTCCACTCATCAGCTACGCTTTTATGCGTTGCCATTCCACCTGTAATCGTTACCTTCAACCAAGAAAAGTCCAAACGATGAAAACTTCTAACTTTTAATAGATTGACCATAAGTGTATTGAGTAAAGGCATGACCTCAGGCTTATGATAACGTAAAATATTAATGACTTGTTGTGTATCACGTGGATTGGATATTAAAATTGTATTTGCACCATTAAACATTGCATTAATTGAAATACAAAGACCGTAAATATGAAAAAGTGGCAAAATAAGTAATTGTTTGTAATGTTTTCTTACCCCTAATTTATGGTATGGTTTTGTAACTTGATCAATATTGCTTAAAATATTTGAATTACTAAGCATTACGCCCTTGGAACGTCCAGTAGTTCCTCCTGTATACTGAAGTAACGCTAAATCTTCTTTGGACCCAATGTAAGGTTTGACTTTTTTTCCATGGTATTTTCGCATTATCTTTTTAAAACGATCACATCCTTTAATGTAATACCATGGGACAATGCCTTTAAGATAACGACAAATGAAATTTAAAAGAGGTCCTCTCGGAGAAGAAAGCATATCTCCTAATTTAGTGACAACAACACGCGGTTCTTTTTTTAACTTGGGTAAAGCCTGCTGTAATGTCTTTGCACGTGCGTCCCAAACCACAATGGCTTTTGCTCCACTATCATTCAACACATGCACTAACTCTGATGAAGTATAAAGGGGGTTAATTGCAACCGTTACTAGGCCAATAAGTTGTGCAGCCCAAAATGCCACATAAAATTGGGCAATATTTGGCATTACAATGGCTAAACGATCTCCTGGCTTAAGTTTGAGGTCTTCCTTTAAATAAACACTAAAGCTATGTACTGCCTCTGATATTTCTTCAAACGTATAATCTTGATGTAACGAAGTGATCATTACTTTTTGGCTATTTTTGTTTGAGTAGAATGAAAAAAACTGTCCTAATGTTTTGGATGCTAGCGCACTCATTGTAATTCTCCATATCCTATTTTTCTAATTTAATTATAGTGTAATTTGAACTTCTTTGCGCTTCAAACGAAGTAATGTGCCTTGCATGATAGAATGATAGATCAACGCAAACCCTGCACAAACAAGATACGACGTCCTCCACTCCAAAAGCCAAGCAGCGCCATAATCTAAATAAACTGCACATAATGACGCCCAAATCATTAAATGGTTCAGACTATTTGCTTTTTTCAAATACGTTGAATTGCGACACTGAATTAACCAGCAACTGAAAAAACATGTTTGTGACAGAATGAAAATATCATCGGAAATGAAAACGTTTTGTTTACAATTACTGACAAGCAAAGTGGCAAGCAATATAATAACGAACGAATTGATGATTTGATGCATTACACTCTTTTTGGGACACAACACCATCAATAGCCAAAGCTGCATTTGGAATAAACCAAGCACAGCAACTGCTTGATACTGAATAGGCATATCCTGAACAATCGAAAATATATAATCTAAAAAATAACCTAAATACATGACGACCATAAAAGTTCTTGAAAGATCTGAGCCTGCGCGCTTCATCAACGTATGATGAAGTTGTGGTAAAAGCTGTGTCACATACAATATCGTTGCAGCACACAAAAAGAATTGACCAAGTAGCTCTCTAATCATTGAGACACCTTTGAATGGCATGCTTTAACTCAATTTGTTTTCCATGAAAAAAATGGCCTGCTTGATCAATTGACAAAAACTCAAAATTATTTTTTTGACTGAATAGACGATTTTGTGAAAATGGACATAACTGATCGTCTGTTCCTTGGATAATATAGCGTTTAGAGGGCCAGTTGATTGATTGCATCACCCCTTCGTGTATTGACGGAGCAATCCATATGATACCTTTTGAAGGTGATAGATAAGACAATAATTGATATGTAACCCAACAGCCAAAAGAAAAGCCGATCACCCAATCAATATTTTGATGGCCTAATTTTTCTAATAAGACACGTGCCTGCTGAGACTCATAGTAGCCATATCCAAATGAACCACTTGAATTGCCTACACCTGGGTAATTAAACCTCAAAGCTGATAAATCATTCTTAACACACGTTTGTAATGCGGTTGTGATGACTTTATTATACATCGTTCCTTCATACAGTGGATGAGGATGTAATAGCAAAGCTAAACCCTTAGACACTTCTGGTCTTCTTAGCTCATACTCGATAGAACCTTCGTGAGTTGATAGAATCATTGGGGTGCAGGTATCATCTCAAAATCAGATTTTCCAGCGCCGCAATCCGGACAGAACCAGTCTTCTGGAACATCTTCCCAAGCAGTGCCAGCGTCAATACCATCTTCAGGCACACCTTCAGCCGGATCGTAAATATAGCCACAAATAATGCAAATAAATTTTTCCACTTCAAACCCTTTAGATAATTAACTTTCGTTGCGAAGCGTTAGAAATTAACTTAATCTAATGATATATGACTGAAAAATATAAAACAAGCCGCCTTGTTGGTGGCGTAAACTCTCCTGTAAGAGCGGGGCTTAGTGTAAATGCAGAGCCTTTTTTGGCTAGTAGTAGCGAAGGCCCATATCTTTACGATAAAAAAGGTAACGCGTACATTGACTACATTTGTGGTTTTGGGCCAATTATTATTGGACACAAACACCCTACCATCAAACACATCCTAGAAAACAGTGATTTTTTTAGTACTCTAGGTGTTTGTAACCCTTATGAAGAGTCTTTAGCACAATTAGTGCAAAGCGCCAACTCCAACATTGACAAAGTACGGTTTACAAATTCTGGTGGTGAGGCTGTCAATACGGCTGTAAAGATAGCAAAGGGTTATACACAGCGCTCTCGCATCTTGAAGTTTGTTGGACAATATCATGGAGCGGTTGATAGTGTTTTAGGTTACTTATCTCCGAGTCAGTCTATAAAAACAGGCATTGACCCCAAAACCTCAGATCAATTAGTGTGCGTGCCTTTTAATGATACTAAAGCACTTGAGGACGCTTTCTCACATAATAGCTTCGCTGCTGTCATCATTGAAGTAATCAGTGGGAATATGGGCTTTATTAGAGCATCCAACCCTTTCATTGCAAAACTACAATCTCTATGTGATACGCATCAATGTCTCCTGATTGTAGATGAAATTATGACAGGATTTCGCGTTGGACTTGGCGGAACATGTAAATTGTATAATCTGAAGCCTGATTTAATCACTTATGGTAAGGTCGTTGGTGGTGGTTTTCCAATAGGTGCTATTGCTGGTCCTGAGAAACTCATGAACACACTTAGCCCTGTCGGTCCAATTTATCAAGCAGGTACATTTTCTGGACACCCCATATCAATGGCATGTGGTGTTGCTGTACTTGAATTTCTTCATACTCAACCTGTATTTGAGCACTTCGACCATTACTTAAAAACACTTTCAACAGAACTCAATTCTATTTTTAAACAAAAAGGGGTTCCATTTTGCATGGATCACCAAGGCGGCATGTTTGGCTTTTATTTTCAAGATCGATATCCTGAAAGCTACGCGGATATCACAAAAGAGTGTGAAGGGCTGTTCAACCAGTTTTATCACCACATGCGTAGTAATAAAATTCTCTTACCTCCCTCTCATTTAGAGGCTATATTCATGACATTTGCACATGACACTAAATGCCTTGAAAAAACCTTAGAGGCCGCCCAAAGTGCTTTTTAGATTACTGTATAACCTTTTACTTTCCCTAGCATTACCATTTCTAACCGTTTATTGGATCTTTTTCCATTATAAAAACAATATACCGATTAGGCGGGTTTTGGAGCGTTTAGGGTGGGTAACCGACTACCCAAAAAATGCTGTTTGGATCCATGCTGCATCCATTGGAGAATTAAAATTAACAGAGCACCTTTTACCGAGTATCTCTAAGAAGCACCCTATCGTGATTTCTACAATGACCGGAAGAGGATTTGAGAATAAGCTAGAATTTCCACATTTTTATCTACCCATCGACCATCCTTTGTGCGTAAAACTGGTCATAGCTCTATTAAAGCCAAAAGCGATTATTTTTATAGAAACTGAATTATGGCCAAGCTTGATTCATCAAGTAAGCTGTCCATGCTTTTTAATAAATGGCCGATTATCCTCAAAAAGCTATCAGTCCTATTTACGTTACAAACGTTGGACAACTCCAATGTTTAAGAAGCTTAAGGGAATATGGTGTGTAAGCGAGACAGTTAAAGAACGATTTACGCAGCTTGGGGGTACCGTGTTGTCAGTGCATCCAAATCTAAAATACCTTTCGTGTAAAGAGAATAACGTGCCCGTGACATCCAATTTACCTCGATTAGTTTGTGGGTCAACACACCCTGTTGAAGATGTTGCGTTAATCAATCAATTACCAACTTTTCAAGAACACATACCTGGGTTTGAATTAGTTATTATCCCTAGACATCAAAGCCGAGCACGCTGGCTGAAAAAACAATTTTCTCACTATAAAGGATTAGTGATTGAAGATCGCTACGGTTATACGCTGTCATGGTATGCAAAAGCTCGGTGGGCATTTATCGGCGGCTCGTTGATAAAACATGGGGGTCAAAATCCATTGGAACCGTTATCAATGAATGTTTTTACCATAATAGGCCCACATTTTTATAATTTCACAAGCATTGTGAACGACCTTCAACAAAACCAATTCATTACCGTTATTAACCACGAAAAGGACATCGTTGATATTCTAAAACACTCGACACAATCCCCCGAATGTAGCGCATTTTTCCATGAACAAAAAGCGCTAGCAAAAAAAGCAATCGGTGATTTGGAGAGAAGAATTTCTGGCTTTTGAAAAAACTTAGCAATCATGGTAATCTGTATCATTTAACAATGGAGCAAACAGTTTAAAATGTGCGGTATTTTTGCAACGCTTAGTCGGTCTCTTGATGCTGTAAAGGTGACACTTTCACACTTAAAGCAACTTGAATATAGGGGCTACGATTCTGCTGGAATAGGCGTTTTACATGATAAGCAATTCATCATCAGCAAAAACGTTGGCGCAACTGACCAGCTTCATGTAGACCACCTTCCAGACCATTCAAATACTGCAATCAGTCATGTGCGTTGGGCAACACATGGTGTTGTCAATACTAAAAATGCTCATCCTCACCTAGGTAATGAAGCGTGTATTGTTCATAATGGCATTATTGAAAACCATCATGAGCTAATTCAATCCTATCAACTAAAACCTAAAAGTGACACCGATTCAGAGGTAATTGTTCTTTTATATGAGCAACTTAAAACTTTAGGGAAATCACCTTTAGAGACCCTCAAACATACCGTTTCTCTATTGAAAGGAAGCTGGGCTATTGTACTCATCGACAAGACACTGCCAGAAACTCTTCTCATCGCTGTGAATAAAAGTCCACTCGTATTAGGAACTTGTGAAGATAGCTATTTTGTTGCATCTGACCCTCATGCGCTGACACATTGTGCTAAACAAGTTCACTACGTAAACAATCATCAAGTGCTTCAGATATCTCTTCAATCGCAAACCGTCCTCGATGAATTAAAATGGCAAGCACTTCCTGTAAATAC